>CETK01080573.1_pt1 | contig 31521 bp, 32 predicted proteins | sample 361431 | NCBI WGS metagenome assembly CETK01 (sample SAMEA2622452, study PRJEB7988) | marine metagenome | biome: marine biome (ENVO:00000447); feature: surface water layer (ENVO:00002042); material: "saline water (ENVO:00002010), including plankton (ENVO:xxxxxxxx)" | depth 5 m | reverse complement strand
ATAAAAGAAAGTAACTACAAAGATACAGACAAAATATTTGAGGAGCCTAAGAAATTTAATCTAAAGATTTCTAGCTGGGATCAATATAGCCCCACGCAAGTTGCAAGTTTAATAAGAGATGTTTGACCCAAAAAAACCAACAGTACTCCTTTTAGGAAGATGGCAGCCTTGGCATGATGGTCATCTTGCTCTTTTTAGAAGGGCTCTTGCTAAGACTGGTCAAGTAGTTATTCAAGTTCGAGATGTAGAGGGCTCTTCTGGAGGCCAAGATCAAGATGATAATCCATTTTCATTTGAACAAATTTCAGAAGATATTACTAAAAAGCTTTTAAAATCTGGATATGCAATTAACGAAGATTATATTATTCAGTTAGTGCCAAATATAACTAATATTACCTATGGAAGAGGGGTCGGATATAAAATAGAACATGAATCATTTGATTCTGAGACTGAATCGATCAGTGCTACAAATATTAGAAAGAGTTTAAGAGATGAAGGTAAAATTAAATAATTTGGCTGGGTGGCAGAGTGGTCATGCAGCGGACTGCAAATCCGTGTACGCCGGTTCGATTCCGGCCTCAGCCTCCACTAAAAAATTATGAAGGTTGCAATAATAGGCTACGGATTTGTTGGAAAGGCTTTAGCAGATGGACTTCTTGATACAGTTGAAGTTGTTAAGATTGATCCAAAACTCAATACGGATATTAATGAAATAAAAAGATTTAAGCCAGATATTATTTTTGTTTGCTTACCAACACCAATGAAGAATGATTCTAGTCAAGATATCTCAATAGTAAAAGAAGTATTTAAAGAAATATCCCTAATCAATAATAATTATCTAGTAGTTCTAAAAAGTACTGTTTTGCCTGACAACATCCAGGAGCTATCAATGTTAAATAAAGATTTTATCTATAATCCAGAGTTTCTCAGAGAAAAGCACGCTGGAGAAGATTTTATTAATTCTTCTCTTATAATTTTTGGAGGCGAAAAAGATAAATGCAATGTCCTCGGTGATTTTTATGCAAATCATACAAAATGCTTGTCTAAAAAATATTTCTTTACAGATAAGATAACCGCATCATTCATTAAGTACACAATAAATTCATTTCTTTCTACAAAAGTTTCTTTCTTCAATGAGCTGCATAACCTTTTTACTGAGTCTGGAAGCGAGGATAGTTGGGAAAATTTTATCAAAATGATTTCAGTTGATAAAAGAATTGGAGGATCGCATATGCAAGTCCCAGGTCACGATGGAAGGCTAGGTTTTGGTGGAGCATGTTTGCCAAAAGATTCAAAAGCATTTTCATTATATTCAAAAAAGAAACAAGCAAATTTAAATGTTTTAGAAGCTGCAATAAATACTAACAATAAAATAAGAGCAAAGTATAATAAAAACACCAATAGAGAAATTGAGCAAAACATTACTTTTAATGGAGAAAACTAACGTTTGCCCGAGTGGTGGAATTGGTAGACACAAGGGACTTAAAATCCCTCGATAGAAATATCGTGCCGGTTCAAGTCCGGCCTCGGGCACCAGCTATAATGGCTTTATGAACTTTACAAAGGAAAAGTACAAAAAAATTATCGAAAAATTTCAAGAACATGATTATAGGTTTGTAAATTTTAATAGAGCACCTCATCAAAAGAATGAAATTATACTCAGGCATGATGTTGATTTTTCCATTGATAAAGCCTTAGAGATTGCTGAGATTGAAAAACAGCTCTCCGTTTCTGCTACATATTTCTTCTTAATAAGATCTGATTCCTATAACTTCATAGAGAATTCAAATATCAAGAAGATAAAAAAAATTCATACTTTAGGACATGATGTTTCTATTCATTTTGACTCGACATTATATAAATCAGCTGAGGATGGATTTAACCTTGAGAAAGATATTTTTAGACTATCTATAGGATTTGAACCTGAAGTAGTTTCATTTCACAGACCAAATAATTTTTATTTAGATAACAATGATAATTTTTTTGGTTTGCCTCATACCTATCAAGATAAGTTTTTTAAAAACATAAAATATATTTCTGACTCTGGTGGAGGCTTTTTCTACGACGATCCTATCGAGTGCCAAGCCTTTAAAAGAGGTGATTCAATTCAGCTATTAACTCACCCAATTTGGTGGACGACTCATGGAAAAACAAATATTGAAAAGATTCATAATTTTTTGAGAGGAGCTAGTGAAGAATATTCACAACATTTTGCAAAAAATTGTAAGCCATGGAAGAAATATCTAAATGATCAGACTTAAAAAAGAGTTTTCATTTTGTATTATAATCCGCCTTTAAAATATATAATGTAACCAAATTTAGGACATATTTTTATGAAAATTGGTATTTTAGGAATTGGCTATGTTGGACTACCATTATTATCAGCTTTTTGTCAAAAAGATATAAATTGTATAGGTTTTGATATTGATACTAGAAAAGTAGAAGAACTTAATAGTGGTATAAGTTTTCTTGATGAACCTTCAAATAAAGACTTAAAGAAATATTTAGATAAAGGTATCTTTGAAGCCACAGCTGATTTTTCTAGAATTTCTGAGGTTGATCACATAATTATATGCGTTCCGACTCCTATAGATTTATACAGAAAACCTGACTTAACTTTTGTTATCGAAAGCGTAAAATCTTGTTTGGATTTTATTCGAGAAGGAACCCTCGTTTCTCTTGAAAGCACAACTTATCCTGGTACATCAAGAGATATTCTCAAACCATTGCTGGAAAAAAATGGTTTGGTTGTTGGTAAGAATATATTTCTGTCCTATTCACCGGAAAGAGAAGACCCAGGAAATTTAGATTTTAATCTCTCAAATACACCAAAAGTTATTTCTGGCTTTTCTAAAACCTGCCTGGAAAAGTCGAGAAATCTATACTCAATAGTATGTGATGATATTGTTGAGGTTTCTTCTCTTGAAGCAGCTGAGACAACAAAGCTAATAGAAAATATCCAAAGAGCTGTGAATATTGGACTTATGAATGAAATGAAGACTCTAACAGATGCGATGAATATTAATATTTTTGAGGTCATAGATGCAGCCTCTACAAAGCCATTTGGATTTACAAAATACTACCCTGGACCAGGTGTAGGTGGTCATTGTATTCCTATAGATCCTTTCTACTTAACATATAAAGCGAAGGAATTTAATATTGATACTAGATTTATTGAGCTTGCTGGCGAAATAAATAGATCTATGCCAGATTATGTTGTAAATAAAGTCATTAATCATCTAAATAATATTAATCTTTCTGTAAATCAATCAAAAATACTTTGCCTTGGGATTTCTTATAAGAAAAATGTTGGTGATACAAGAGAAAGCCCGCCAGTTGAGATTTTTGATAAATTAAACAAATTAGGAGCCGAAGTAGAATTTAGTGATCCATGCTTTGATGCATTCCCTGAAACAAGAAAATATCGTTATGATCAAGCATCTATTGATCTGCATGCAGATTCTCTTAAAAAATTTGATCTTGTTCTTCTGTTAACAGACCATGATGCTTGGGATTATTTTGAAATAAGTCAGTACTCCAATCTAATTATAGACACAAGAGGAAAATTTTATAGCTTAGGCATTTCTTCCGAAAAGATCTTTCAAGCATGACAAAGAATATTGCTGTAATAGGCTCTGGATACTGGGGCAAAAATTTGATCAGAAACTTTTATGAACTTGGAGCTTTAAAATATATTTATGACGAATCAAAGGATTCAAGGAAAGAGCAACAAAAAATTTATGGTATCAAAGATATCTCTTTCGAGGAAATTCTTGAGGATAAAGAAGTTCAGGGTGTAGTGATTTCTACACCAGCTGAAACACACTTTAAAATTGCAAAGAAATGCATTCATCATGAAAAGAATGTTTTTATTGAAAAACCCATGTGCCTAAACTTAGAAGATGCTATAGATCTCAGGGAGATATCTAGGGATCGTGGTAAAATCATAATGGTTGGGCATCTCTTGAACTACAATGATCATTTTATAAAGTTACTCGAGTTAGCAGATGATAAGAGCCTTGGCGCTTTGAAAAAGATCAAAAGCTCTAGAAAAAGTTTTGGGAAACTAAGAAAGAATGAAAATGTGATATGGTCTTTTGCACCTCATGACATATCAATGATAAATAGAATAGTGTCAGGCCAAATTGAAAATTTAAAAGTAATCAAAAAAAGTTTCTTCAATAAAAATTGTGACGCAGCCATATTAACCTACAAAAAGTCTGGTGTTTGTATAGAGATAGATGTCGATTGGACATCTATTGATAAAATTCATAAATTAGAATTATTTTATGAAAATGGTATTCTTATTTTTGAAGATTCCGCGCCTGATCCTAATAAAAAACTTTATAAAATAGAGACCAATTTCAACGAGGAGATATTAATGAATAAAGCAGACTTAAGAAAAGAATATTTTTCTATAAATAGCAATCAGCCATTAAAAAATGAGTGTTCTCATTTTTTAGACTGTATAGAAAGTAATTCAAACCCTATTACCAATTCAGACGAATCAATTGCTGTTTTAAAAACTTTAATAGAATCTGATGGAATCTAAATTTATACATGAGTCATGCTTCATTGATCATGATGTTGAGATTGGTGAAGGAACAAAGATATGGCATTTCTCTCATATCCAAAGCAACACAAAAATAGGAAAAAATGTTGTGCTTGGTCAAAATGTGAATACAGGATCGAATGTAGTTATAGGCGATAACTGTAAGGTACAAAACAATGTTTCCATATATGAGGGTGTGCAACTAGAGGATGGTGTTTTTTGTGGTCCCTCTTGTGTTTTTACAAATGTAATCACTCCGCGAGCTTTCATAAGAACGAGAGAAGAGTATAAAAAGACATTAATTAGAAAAGGTGCAAGTATTGGAGCAAATGCAACAATAGTTTGCGGCGTAACAGTAGGAAAATATGCCATGATAGGGGCTGGATCTGTTGTGACGAAAGATGTTCCAAACTTTGCATTAGTTTATGGAAATCCTGCAAAGCAAAATGGCTGGGTTTCAAAGCTAGGTCAGAAATTGAATGATGATTTAATTTGTCCTGAATCTGGAGAGAAATATCTATTAAATAATGGAGAGATGGTAAATGCAGATTAATTTTAATGATTTAAATAGGCAATATATATTGCTAAAAAACAAAATAGATACTTCCATATCAGATGTCTTAAGTAATGGAAGATTTATTCAAGGCCCTCAAGTTAAAGAGCTAGAAGAAAAATTAAAGGACTATACCTCTACCAATACTTTGACGGTTGCAAATGGAACTGACGCTCTCTTTATTGCATTGAGAGCAATGGGTGTTAAGGAAGGTGATGAAGTAATTACTCCATCATTCACATGGGTGTCAACTGTAGAGACAATTAAACTTACTGGAGCTACGCCAGTCTTCATCGATATAAATGAAGATACATTTAATCTAGATGAAAGCTTGTTGGATGAGTTAATTACAGTTAAAACAAAAGTAATATTGCCCGTATCGCTTTTTGGAAGATGTCCAAATTTAGAAAAAATTGTTTCAATCGCGAAAGAAAAGAATATTTATACTCTTGAAGATGCAGCTCAGAGCTTTGGTGCTAAAAGATCTGAAAAACTATCATGCTCGATTGCAGATATATCTACAACCTCTTTTTTTCCATCAAAACCTCTTGGCTGCTATGGTGATGGAGGAGCAATATTTACAAACAATGCAAGCCTTTTCGATGAAGTTTCAATGATATCCAAACATGGACAAAAGGGGAGATATAACTATTTAAGAGTCGGTGTAAATAGCAGACTTGATACGATTCAGGCTGCAGTCTTGCTTGAAAAGATGAAGGTATTTGAAGATGAGATTTTATTGCGGAACAAAGTTGCAAGTAAATATAATGATATTTTATCTGAATCCAGCCTCATCAAGTGCCCCAGTATCCCCAATCCTCAAAATAGATCTGTATGGGCCCAATACACAATACTCTTAGATAAAAAAGTTTCTGAAAATAGATCAGAAATTATGACATCTTTGGCGGATAAAAAAATACCATCTGCCCTATATTATCCAGCAGCCCTTCATTTACAAAAACCATATTTAGATGATGTTAAATTGCCGATTACTGAAGAAATAACTTCTAGAATATTAAGCCTTCCTATGCATCCCTATTTAGCAGATGATGAAATTGAACATGTATCAGAAACTCTTTTAAATATTCTAGGAGAATAAATATGTCTATAAGAGAGTGTAAGATTTGTCTCCAAAACAATGAATTTGATTCTTATGTTTCATTTGATTCTGAAGGAGTTTGCAACTATTGTTCGGAGGTTAAACCAAGATATGATGAAGTAAAAAACAATTATATTAAGCTTCCTAAAATAATTAAAAAGATCAAGGAAGATGGTCAACGGAGAGACTATGATTGCATTATTGGTATGAGTGGAGGTGTTGATAGCTCATATGTTGCTCACCTATGTAAAGTATATGAATTAAAACCTTTAGTTGTTCATTTTGATAATGGCTGGAATAGTGAACTTGCCGTTGATAATGTATATAAGATTATAAACAAAAATAATTTTGAACTGTTTACTTTAGTCGTGGACTGGGAAGAATTTAAAGATCTGCAAAGATCTTTTATTTTATCTGATGTGGTCGATATTGAAGTGCCTACAGATCATGCAATAACTGCTTCATTAGTCAAACTATCAAAAAAACATAAAATTAAATATATGATTTCTGGAGCCAACGTTGCTACTGAAAGTGGCATGCCTCCTGATTGGTCTTGGAGAAAAGCAGATCTAATAAATATTAAAGATATTCACAAGAAATTTGGGAAAATTAAACTTAGAACATTTCCAACATACTCCTCTTTTCAGTTATTTCGAGACAGGTTGCTTGGTTTTTCTCAGGAAAGAATAGATATATTAGATTTTTTAGAATATAAAAAATTAGATGCAATCAAGATTTTAAAGAAAGAATACGATTGGAGAGAATATGGAGGAAAACACTATGAATCATTATTTACAAAGTTTTATCAAGCTCATATCCTCCCCAAAAAGTTTAATGTAGATAAGAGACGACCGCATCTATCCTCACTTATAAGAAATGGCGAGATATCCAAACATGAAGCCTTGCAAGAAATAAATGAACCGCTTTATGATGAAAATGAATTAGAAAGAGATAAGGAATACTTTTGTAAAAAATTAGATTTTGCGCTCGATGAGTTTGATCAAATTTTATCCAAAGAGCCAAAGCATCACTCTTACTATAAGAGTGATCAAGTCTATTTAGATATTTTAAGGTCTTTAGCTGACTTCATTAATAAAATTGGTTTGGGCTCAATATTAAAAAGGCTAGGAATTAAAAAGTGAAGATAGCGTTGTTAGCAGCATCTATTCTGCAAGACGACCCAAGACCAAGAAGAATGCTTGGATGGATGCAAGAAATATCTGATGATATCTCATACATAGGTCTAGAATCTGATATTTCTTCCATGAATTATAAAAAAAATATTAATTCATATGTCTTAAATGGAAATAAAAGAAGCTTTTTAGATAAAGTTTTCTTGGCGCTGTGTTTATTTTTTGGATTATTTTATCTAGTTGAAAAGCGTTTTGCTAACTTTACTGTTACCCACGAGGGAACAGAGGCTTGCTTAGAAAATGAGTTTGATCTTCTTGTTTGCAGTGATCTAAAAATGCTTCCTTATGCTTTTGAGATCCTAAGCCCTAAAGGTAGAATTTTTTTTGATGCAAGAGAGTACTATCCCCGACAATATGAAGATAGACTTATTTGGTCAATAACGATTAGAAGATTCTATATTTATCTTTGTAGAAAGTATTTGAAAAAAATAGATACAGTATTTACTGTAGGAAAAGGCCTTCAAAAAGCTTATAAAGAAAGTTTTAACTTAAGCTGTTTATATCTTCCTGGATATGCTGAGAAATCAGATATAACCAAAAATCTTAGAAATGAGAATCCAATTAGACTCATTTATCACGGTAACACTAACCCATCAAGGGGTACCGATATTCTGATAGAGATAATGGATTTTTTACCGCAAAAATATCAACTAGATCTTATGTTGATGACTGATTACTCTGATAAATGGTCACAAAAAATTAGAGAAATGGTGGAGAGCAGACCAAATGTTAGTATTCGTAAACCAGTACCAAGCAATAAGCTTATAGAAGTTGGTAACGAATATGATATTGGTTTAGTTATATGCAGACCCTCGAACTTCAACCTCAGAAATGGCATGCCTAATAAATTCTTCGAATATATTCAATCCAAACTTTGCATTGTTTGTGGTATCCAGAAGGAAATGGGTAAATATATTGAAGAACATAAAATGGGTTTAAACGTTAATTCCAATGATCCAAGAAAAATAGCTCAAGAAATTCAAAAATTAGATTTTGATAAAATAAATTATTACAAGACTAACGTTGAAGAGGCTAGCAAATTCATAAACTCTGACGCTATGAAAGACCTTTTTATAAATAGCTTGACTGAGACATTGCAATAGATGATTAGTTCAAAGGAAATATGCCAAAAATTATCATTACCAGATTTTGGTAAATCAATTTCCCTTAATTGTTATACCACTCTTGATCAGCCAAAGAATAAAGCCATTCTTTTTTTAAAAAATAAGTCAAAAAAGAGTTTGGAAAAGCTATCCAAACATAAAGAATCCTTTTTTATTTTGCCAAAAGAAATGGAAAATGATGATTTTTCATTTGGGAATAATGCATATACTTTCCACGAAAATCCAAGAAAAGTATTCTTTGAAGTTATTGAAATGTTTTTTTCTCATCCTACGAAAGCATATATTGACCCAGAAGCATTTATTGGAAAGGATGTAGAAATTGGTCAAAATGTATCTATTGGACCTGGAGCTAAAATTATTGGCAAATCTGTAATTGAAGATGGAGTTTCAGTTGGTCCTAATGCTTTAATTATTGGAAATTGTAAAATTGGAGCAAACTCTGTTATTGCTAGCGGAGTGATTATAGGTGAAGAATCTCTCAGTATCAGATATGAGGAGGAACAGCAATATCAGAATCTTCAATTAGGGGGAGTGATCATTGGTAAGAATTCAAGAGTTGGCGTTTTTTCCACAATTTCAAGAGGCTCGATCGGAGATACAATCTTGGAGGAGAATGTTTTTATGGGTGAATATACACATGTTGGACACAATTCATTTATTTCGTCACACTCTGTTCTTACCTTGAGATCTTCAATTTGTGGCTCTGTACAAATCAATAAGCCTTGTTGGCTTGGACCTCATTCAGTTATTCTTAACGGTGTTAAGGTTACTGAGAAAATTAAGCTTGGAACGGGTTCAGTACTTCAGAGTAACGCAAAAAAAAGCGGGACATATTTTGGTAATCCAGCTAAAATACTCAGATTTAATAACAAAAGTGCACTCAACTAAGTGCAAATCTGAGAAAAGGTGAATTAGTTTATGAAAATTGATTTGGATTTTATGATATCTGTTTTTGAAGAAAGTTTAGAGATCGATGCCTCTAATTTATCTCTTGAATCTGCCTATGAGGAAGTAGAAAATTGGGATTCACTGGGGCACGTAAGGATAATTGGTGAAATCGAAGACAGGCTTGATATTGAGTTTGATATCGAAGAAATAATTGGACAAGATACAGTTGATAAGCTAATTAAAATGGTTCTTACTAAAATTTAAAAGTGGAGCTTTACAGAAAGGCTCTTGATCACTATCAAAGTGACCTAAAAAAAGTTTTTTTCTATTCGCTTAATGACGAATATAACGGTGAAAGATGTGTTCAGGAAATCCAGCAACGGGTTAATAGGCTGAAGAGATCTGAAATAGAAAGTATAGCTTTAAACATTCCAAACTCAATAGATTGGATTTTTTGGTATATTGCCGCTGACTGTGCATGTAAGAATATTTATCTAATAAGCTCAGATTTTTCTGGCTCACTAGTTGAAAATATTATTCTTAACTATCAAATTGATGGGCTAGTATCTTTAGAGGATAATAATGTTTGTTTTAAGAGAGCTAATAAAAATATAAAAAATTCTTTTTTGGATACCCAAAAAAGATTAGATATAATTTTTACATCTGGGACTACCGGACTCCCAAAAGGAGTTGTAATTAAGGAAGAGTCTTTTTTTCATGTTGCAAATGAATTAATCAAAGAGACAAAACAAACCTTTGATGATCTTGAGCTCCTCTCAATGCCAATGGATAGATCTTTTGGTCTTGCTAGACTAAGAACGTGTCTTATTTCTGGATGTTCCGCAGTCGTAACTGATGGGCTTAAAGATTTCCCCAGCATTTTTGGGTTTTCTAGAAATATTCCTATCACTGGTCTTTCTCTTGTGCCTTCAGCTCTTCAAGTTATTATTCTACAACTAAGAAAGAAGGCAAAATTATTTACAGAAAACATAAAATATTTTGAACTGGGAAGTAGTTCGCTTATTGATGGACAAGAAGAATGGATAAAAGAAAATTTCAAAGATAAGATAGTTATCCACCACTATGGGATGACTGAATGCTCAAGGGCTTTTTTGAAAAGATTAGATATTGAAAGAAACTTGATTAAAAATTATGTTGGATTCCCTCTAAATGGACTTGAATTTAAAATTAATTATCAAAATGATAACGTTAAAGAGGGTGGGGAATTATTGCTGAAAGGTAAAAATTTATTTTTAAGCTATTTAAACAAAGGAGATACAGATCTTAAATTTGAGAATGGTTGGTTTAAAACAGGTGACATATGTTTTGAAGAAAATGGTAATATTTTTTTAATTGGAAGGTCGGATAATCAGATTAATATTGGAGGAGCAAAGGTTCAGGCAGAAAAAGTGGAAAAGATTTTTGAGAGCATCAATCATATAGAAGAATGTACTTGTTTCGAGGTAACTGACAAAATATTTGGGAGCAATATAGCAGTTCTTGTTCGCTTATCAAAAGATATAACCAACCTAAAAAATGAGGTCGATCAAGCTTTTAATGGACTTCCTGCTTACTATCGTCCAAGAAGGATTAAAATCGTAGACTCAATACCTAAGACATTTAATGGAAAGAAGCAAAGAGATAAAAATATATTGACGGAACTTTTAGAATGACTCATCAAGCATTTGTCTCCAAACTCGGCTTCAATAAAAAGGGATATAATCTTATCCAGAAAACGGATGATCCATGCTTAGTGATTTCTGGAAAAAGTATAGATTATGATGAAAAGATTAATTTCATTAAAAAAAAATGTCCAAATATTCACCATTTAGCAATTGGTAAAGAAAGGAACTCTATAGATAAAATAAAAGACTTAGTTGAGTTACACAAAAAAGATTCATACAAACATATTTTTGTTTTTGGTGGCGGATCAATAATTGATGTAGCAAAGATATTTTTTTTATCTTTGAAGGAAAAATCAGAAAATCTAAACTTTTTTGCTATACCAACAAGGATTGGATCAGGGGCAGAGACATCCATTACCTCAATAATAAATGTCAAAGGACAGAAGATAATAGATTCCAATGAAGAATATCTTCCATCTACTGTTATATACGATACAGATATTATTAGGGAACTACCTAATAAAGAATTACTCTTTGGTTCCATGGACTCACTTGTACATTGTTTTGAATCAATGACATCTTTTTTATCAAATCCATACCTAAATTTTTTTTCAAACCAAACAATCAAATTTTTCTTCGATGAATTCAAAATAGATGACCTTACTGATAAAGATATATTTTCAGATAAAGAAATTATGAAACTTTGCATACTCTCTTTTAATGGAGGACTTGCGCAAAGTAATTCAGGTGCAGGTTTATGTCATGCATTTGCTCATGCAGCCGAAAAAATTACAAATGTAGGTCATACTAGATGCATAACTTATTTCTTAACACCTGTTTTAGAATTCATAAAAAATACTAACTACAAATTTTTAGAATCAAATAGAATCAGTCATCTCGATGAAATGAAAGCTCTCTCAACATATTTAAAAAAAGATATCTTAGAATTAGACAAATTAAGAGGACTTCATTCGACTCAAGAGAGTAAGTTAAATCTTCTTGAAAATGCGAAAAAAGATCCATGTTGGAGACTTTTTAACTTAAAAGGAGATAAAGACAATATAATATAAATTATGAAAGTATCTAAGGATTTATCAAATGAGATCAGTCATTTAATTAGCAAAGAGCCTTTTGGTCTAAGAAAGGATGAAAAGTTAGATTCTTTGCTCAATATATGCAAACTTCAAATTGAATATCATTTTGAAAACTGTAAGCCCTATAGGAATTGGTTCAAAAAGAACTCATTCTTAGATCAATCGAAAATAGAAAATATGAACGAATTACCTTTTCTTCCAAGCTCAGTATTTAAGCATGTCAATTTGATGAGTTCTGAAAATAAATCAAAAATAATTAGTTCCAGCGGCACAACATCCCAATTAAAAAGTAATATATATCTTGATAGCAAAACTTCTCTGAATCAAACATCCGCGCTTTCTAAGATTTTGAGTTTTTTTCTTGGGAAAAAGAGGAAACATTTTTTTATTATTGATTATGAGCCAAAGGGAGTTAAAAAAGATCTGGGAGAAATGACAGCAAGGTTTGCTGGAATGTCTGGCTATCTTATGGCAGCTAAGAAAAGACATTATCTTTTAAAAGAAGGAAAGAACAATTCTCCAGAGATATGTAAAGAGTCTTTAAAGATGCTAAATGATTTATCAAAAGAAAGCTCTGTAGTCATTATTGGATATACCTTCATGATCTGGCAGTTCTTGAATAATAAAGATTTCCAAGAATTAGATTTTAAAGTGCATGCGGAATCAAAAATTATACACTTTGGTGGCTGGAAAAAACTTGCTTCTGAAAAGGTTAGTAAAGAAGAACTAAATCAGGTTCTTGAAAGTCGTTTTTGTATTGATAAAAAAGCTATATATGATGTTTATGGTTTTACTGAACAATTGGGAACTATTTATGTTTCATCAGGCGATGATGGATGCTTTGTTACAGACTATTCTCATGTAATTGTGAGAGATATTAAAACACTAGAGGAGGTTCCCGATGGTCAAAAAGGATTCCTACAATTTATTTCATGTCTTCCAGAGAGCTATCCTGGTTTCTCAATACTAAATGATGATATTGGATATATTTCAAAGAGAGAAATAGATTCTGATGGTAAAGAAATATTGCAGTTTAAGGTTGTGGAAAGACTAAAACAAGCTGAAGCAAGAGGTTGTGGCGACACCCTGCCAGAAAATTATTTTATATAAAGTTATGGAAGTCTTATTTAATGTTAAGAGTGATGTGAATGCTGATGCAAAAGGCCAGCTTAAAGAATTTTCTTTGAGAAAAAACTCCTTGTTGAAGATGGATGTTGATCAGATAGTAAAGGTCTTCGATGAAATTTCTAAATATTTAAGCTCGAAGAACTGTAAAATTAAACAATTATTGATAAATAATGAACTGGGCTTCATAATTTTTTGGCTAAAGAAATCAAATATAAAAAAAATTCTAGAGTTAAATTTTGAGGATTATAAATATCTAGATTCCCCAAAGTTTAATGAAAAGAATAATTCATTAGTATTAGCAAAACCATTGGGTATAGCAGTTCATTGGATTGCTGGCAACGTACCTGTTCTGGGTGTCATATCTTTGTTCCAAACTTTACTCACAAAGAATAAAAGCATAGTAAAAGTGCCTGCAACTTTTAAGACTATCTTATCGGAGATATTGGAAGACCTTATGAGATCCCAATATTTCGATAATCAAATAAAAGATGATTTATATCAGATTTTAGAATCTATATTCATTATTTATATCGACAGGAATGATTCAGACTCTCAGGAAGAAATTTCCAAAATTTCAGATATTAGGATTGCTTGGGGGGGTCTAGAAGCAGTTGAAAGTATATCGAAGCTTCCTAAAAAACTTAATACAAGGGATATAATTTTTGGCCCAAAGCTGTCGTTATCTTTTATAGCCAAAGACAGTATTAAAGATGAGAGTGATCTTATTAAATTATCACAAGGTATCACCGATGATGTTTTTGCTTTTAACCAGGCTGGCTGTAATGCACCTCATAACATAGTTATTGAAGATGGATTTAAGTTTAAGATTTCTGATTTTATGCAGATTCTGACAACACAATTCGAGAACAGGGCTAAAAAATCCTATATTAGTAGTGACCCAATGCTTACTTTTAATCTACTTGTTAAAAAATTTTTATTTCAGTCTGATTTAAAAAAAGATGTATATCAAGGTGCTGATAATCAATGGAATATATTTGTTAATCATTCTAAGAATATTCATAGCTTAGAAGTACCAGTATTCTCCAGAAATATATTTGTTTCCACAGTTTCTTCAGTTGAAGAATTGGGCAAATTACTCCCAGAAAATGTTCAATCTGTCGGTTTAAGGGTAAAACATAACCAGAAGATAGAAATTATTGACATATTATCTAACTACGGTGTTGATAGATTCCCAGATATCGGGAAGATGTCAATTTATAATCACCCTTGGGATGGCTATCTTCCTTTGCAACAGACAGTAAAATGGATATCAACAAACTAGATAAATTTGTTAACGATCTAAAATTCCATCATATAGGTTATGTTTGTAAAAGCATAAATGATTATAAAAATAATTTTTTACTTCTCTCAAATCAGGATGATTTTGATTTTATTTATGATGACATAGAGCAAAATGTAAAAGCTGGTTTCATAAAACTTCGAGGCAATATATATGTAGAGCTCCTCGAAGTGCTTGATGAAAATCTTTATTCTCCTGTGGCCAATTTCACCAAAAAAAATCGTTCCGGATATCATCACATCTGTTATGAAACAGATAGTTTCATGGAGGCTATCATTTTTTTAAAAAAACATAGCTTCAGACTTGTTTCCAAAACAAAAAACGGATTTCAAAAGAGAGAAGTTGCTTTTTTTATTCCGAAAAGAAATCCCGATGGCCCTCTATTAGAAATTGTTTCATCAGTGATGTCATAATGAAAATTTTAATAGGAGCAAAAGAGCCTCAAAGTGATAAAAAGATTTTTAGCAATTGAGTTTGAAAGCCTCATTACAAGATTTCAGTTCTATATATTTTTTCCTTTTCAAGTATTCCACTCTCTGAACTCGCAGCTCTTCCCAAGTTTTGCTGGAATATTCTTTGGTCAGACTTTCCATTTTATTTTCTTTTGTATAAATATTGTTCTTATATTTTCACTAAGAAGAAAGATTGATACGAAAATTTTTTTAATCCTGATTATATTTATTTTTTACCTCTTAAGCGTTGTTATTGCAAATATTATTTTTGATGAACTTTCATTAAAAACAGGATTTATTTACTCAGGATTTATCCTTTCGATTCTTAATTATTTCTGGACTGGATATTATGCCTTTAGGGACAAAGATCAATTTAGCTCTGATATTCGAAATGCATTTATTTTGGTTTCGATATTTGTATTACTTTGGCTCTTCCAAGGAAACTTCAATTTAAATATTATTTTTGGACAAACAAATGTAAGTTATTTGACTGTGTCAGAAATATATTTGCTCATTGCGGGTTTATTATTATCAATTTATCTAAATTCACTATGGTTATTAATTCTTATCCCTTTGGCAGTCTTAACCCAATTCTTTTTATACTCAAGAAGTGCAATAGTAAGTATGTTGATTGTGATTTTCCTAAGTATCCTGAAAAGCAAGAATAGACTTATAATATTTATAGCTTCTTTGATTTTTGCTTTTGTGTTTGTTACATATGTGGAAACTAACAATATTATTAACTTTAATAGGCAGCTTTCAATATTTACAAATCTCTTTCAAGATACATCAGTACTAGCTAGATTAGATATATTAGAGAAGTTTTTCTTAGTTTTTATTCAAAATCCCTTTGGAGGTGATCTTGCATGGCATTTAGATTTTTATGGGAAAGAGGGTTACTACATCCATTCTTACTTATCATACATAACATCATTTGGGTTGATAACTGTGCCATTTCTTTTGTTCTTTTTTGTAAGATGTATAAGAGAATTGATTAAGGCTGATGTATTTAATATATCGCCAACTTTTATCGGGTTTATTCTAATGGTTATTATAGCTAAGTCGTGGATGTATACTATAATTTGGTTTTTAGTGGGATTAATTTTGTCAAATAAAGAAAAAATTTAATATGAAAGTAGGAGTGCTGGATTACGGAGTTGGCAATGTTGGATCATTAGCCAATATGATTAAGTATATAAACCTAAAACCATCTTTATCTAATTCTGTAAAAGATCTCTCTGATAATAATGTAATTTTCATTCCAGGCGTGGGTACATACGACAAAGCCATGTCTGCGATTAGTTGCAATAATAATATTGAAGCAATAAAGGATTTCATTAGTCAGAAAGATAAGTATATTGTTGGTATCTGTCTCGGTATGCAAATATTATTTAATTCTAGTGAAGAGGGTTCATCAAAAGGAATTGGGCTTCTTAACGACGAAATTAGAAGCTTTAGAGGCAGCGGTGTAAATCAAGTTCCGCATATGGGCTGGAATACCATAGAATCCAATCTTTTGCCGTTTTCAGTTGAAAAATACAACAGATTTTATTTCTGCCATTCATATTTTTGTCCCGTCCTCAATTTTGAGTGCCCTCATGCAAAAACTAATTATGAGATTGACTTTACCTCTCTAATTGTTAAAGACAATATTATTGGGATACAATTTCATCCAGAAAAAAGTGGACTCAATGGAGCAAATTTCTTAAAAGATTTATTAAATAACATACCAAATAATGCTTGAAAAAAGGTTAATTCCTGTTCTCCTTATCCAAAATAGAAAGCTTGTAAAGTCAATCAAGTTTAAGAAACATAACTATTTGGGTGATCCCATAAATGCCGTCAAGATTTTTTCAACTAAAACTGTTAATGAGCTAATAGTTGTTGATATTGAGGCATCTAGAAAAAGTAAAATAGATATGGATTATTTATATATGATTGCTGATGAATGCTTCATCCCTCTGACATATTGTGGCGGCGTTGATAATTTAAAACAGATGGAAGAGATTTACAAAATAGGATTTGAAAAAATAGCAATTGATTCAGCTCTTTTTTCAAATAGAGACCTTCTAGAAAATGCAATTAAGGAATTTGGCAGCAGCTCGATAGTTGTTTCTATAACCATTAAGAAAGATTTATTTGGACGGTACAAAATATATGACTATGTTAGAAATAGTTTCAGAAAACAAAGCTTTTTTGAATTCCTTAACTATGTCCAAACAATGGACCCAGGAGAAATATTTTTAAATAATGCAAGTTATGATGGTCTTATGGTTGGATATGATAGAGCTTTTGTTAAGAGTATTGCTCCAAACATTCAAGTACCATTTACTGTTTGCGGTGGAGCTGGTGAAATTAAAGATGCTTATGATATTCTGAGTCTGAATGAAGTTACTGGTGCTGCTGCAGGAAGTATTTTTGTATATTCATCAAGAAACAAGGGCATAATGATTAACTATCCAAATAGCTCTGGTACATCTATTTTTTCATGATTAAAAAACTTATTTAGTATAAAATTTATCCATAATGACTATCTCAGATGCTTACAAAATAATTAAAGATGAATTTTATAAGATTTTAGTTTCTTCTCTCGTTGTTGGTGTCATGGCAGCAGGATATTCACTTACAATCTCTGATGTATTCAGAGCCACAGTTATTATTTCATCATCTAAGCCCGATCTAAATTTAGATAATATCGCTTTTAATAATCTTATTGGATCACCTTTATTGACAGGTACCAGCTCAACTCATCAAGACATTAAAGCAATTTTTGGAGGAAATAAGATATACAAGGACTTTATTCTTGAGGAAGATATTCTTAAGATTATCTTTGAGGATGATTGGAATGAAAACAGTAAATCATGGGTAGGAAGAGAGAAAGATATTTATGATGGCATAAAAGTATTGAAAGATTCTACTGATTTAAACTTTAGTTTTGATGATGGGAAAACTTATCTTTCGTTCACTTGGACAAACTCAGAAATTGCCTCTAATTGGGCAAATAATTTGGCATCAAGAGCCAACGACTTCATAACCAATAATGAGCTAAACTCTATAAATAAGACACTACAAAACTTAAATAAGATATCAAAGCAGGATATTTTTAATAATTCTCTTAGAAATGAATTAGATAAACAGCTTAATGAGCTTGTAATAAAAACGACTCTCAAAAAAGCAGAATCCTCTATGGGTTTGACAATCTTTGAGGAAGCTATCCCCCCCAAAAAAAGAATATGGCCTAAAAGAACTTTAACTGTCATTTTAGCTTTACTGGTAGGTGGATTTGGTGCAGCAGCATTCTTTATAATTAGAAGATTAATCAAAGAGGAGTAGTAATTATTTTTACTAACTCTCTTATAAAATGCTTAAAAATTGTTGCTCTAAGTAAGACAAAATTTTTCTTGTTAATACTATTATTATCGTCCGTAAGTATTGCTGATGTCATTGCCATTGGTCTAGTCCCATTAATACTAATTGCTTTCGAGGATGAAACAAAACTGCCTGATATTATTATTAACAGCGGATTCTATTCAATACAAAATTTACTAATCTTCCTAATTAGCATTTTCTTTTTTAAACTCTTTTTTTCAATCTTCTCTCAAAGATTTCTTATAAGATATATATCTCGAAAGCAAGCAAAGCTAACGACAAAATTACTCACTAATTATCAAAACTATTCTTATTTAGATTTTATAAACACTAACCCGAATATCTTAATACGAAATTTAGTTAATTCTATACCTTTATTTATAAATCAATCTTTACACGCATATTTAAAACTGATTTCTGAGTCTTTAATTGTTATTTCAATAATTTTAATTATCTTTTACATTAATTGGTTTGTACCAATCCTTACTATGGGCGTATTTATTATCTTTGGCGGAGTCTTCACAATTTTTACAAGAAAAAGAATCAAAGATTATGGCGAGAGGATGCTGGATGCTCAAGCATCGCTTTACGAAATATCAAAGAAATCTATCGAGGGATATGAGGAGATCAAGACAAGCAACCTATTAGAATTCTTTATAGCTAGATTTAATAATTTTGCTCAGATTTTTACAAGCTCTGGAGCGAATTATTATGGCCTCCTCGTTATTCCAAGACAAATGATGGAAGCAGCCTTTACGATAATTTTCTCTATATCTCTTATTGCAGCCCTAAATTTGGGTATGTCTTATGCTGAAATAATCCCAGTAGCTGGAGCAATAGCAGTAGCATCAATTCGTTTAATTCCTCTAATCTCAAATTTAATTAATTACTCAAATGATATTAAATTTTCTTCAACTGCTAGAGATGAGATATATGATGAATTATTTAGCACATCTTTAAAATCTCAATCAGCTAAATATTTCCTTAAAGATGTGAATTCTATCTCAGGTAATAATATTTCTTTTTCATATGGTAATGATAAACTTTTGAATTCGATAAGTTTCCAGGCTGTGAAAGGAAAAGTCTTGGGTCTGATCGGAAAGTCTGGATCTGGAAAATCAACACTTGTGAGAATTATTTTAGGCATGGTGCAACCACATGATGGAATCGTAAAGATAAATAATACAGAAGAACTTAATGGCTCAATTATAAGTTCAACTATTCTCACGCAAAATAACTTTATCTTTAATGGAAGCATCATAGAAAACATTACTCTAGGTTCTGATGAAGATGATATAAATTCCGACAGGGTAAATGCCGCTATTAGACTCTCAGGACTGGAAGAATTCGTTAGTTCTTTGAAGGATAAAGAGAAAACAATTGTAGGCGATAAAGGGCAGAGCTTATCAGGTGGCCAAAAACAAAGGCTTTCAATTGCAAGAGTTTTTTATTCATCCAGCGATGTGCTGGTTTTAGATGAGCCTACAGCCTCACTTGATGGCGTTAACTCTGATCTAATATTTAAATCAATTGAAAAATTAAAACAAAATAAATTAATTATTCTAGTCACTCATGATAATAAGTTGATAGAGCTTTGTGACGAGATAGTTAGGCTATAGACTTTAATAATCAGTATGAATAAAATTCTTTTCATTTCTGAATACTCTACATACCCTGAGAACGGATTCCCCTTAAGGTCTTATTTTTTTGCAAATGAAATTTCAAAAGAAAACAAAGTATGTTTATGTTTTGGTAGCTTCCATCATCGTCTTTCGGCTGAGACGCATCAGAAATCAAATCTCTACTATAAGAAAAATTTTAGTATTCTATCTTTAAAACTATTTAAATCACGACAGCCATCTAATTTTTTACCTAGATTTATAAATTGGTTTATTTTTGCTTTAAAGATATTTTTTATAAAGAAAGATGATATAGGATTCATTCCCAATGTTATTATATATAGCTCTCCAACTTTGGTAGGATTTCTTGGGGCTTACGCCTTGTCTAAGAGATTTAATTGTAAAATATACTTTGAAGTTAGGGATATATGGCCATTATCACTTCATGATATTTTAAATGTAAGCAAAAAGAATCCAATTTACATTCTTTTACAATTAATTGAAGATTTTGCATATAAAAGAGCTTCAGGGGTAATAAGCAGTTTAAGAAGACTTCCCGTACATATTGATAAAAGAATAGGAAATATAAAAAAAGATTTCCTGTTTTTGCCAAACCCTTTAGATATAGCTAATCTTAGCGAGCTAAAATTAACTAAACTTCACTCAAAGGATACCAATGTATTAAATCATATTATTTCTTTGCAAAATAATGGGAAAAAGATTGTTGCGTATGTAGGTGGAATAGGTCCTTCGAATGCGTTGGATATCTTTATTAAGACTGCAAGTGAATGCGAAGATAAAAAAGTTTTTTGGATTATAGTTGGTGATGGCCCCGACAAAAATAATTTAAGAGAAAAATGCAAAAATTTAGATTTAAAAAATATTATTTTTTTTGAAAAAGTTTATCCAAATTCTGTTCACCATATCCTTGATAAAGTAGATTTACTTTTTCTATCAAATAATTTTAAGGAAATATATACTTATGGCATATCTCCAATAAAGCTTCCTGAGTATTTATATTCAGGGACACCAATAATCCACGTAACAAATTCTCATAGCCCCTTAATAGATGCTGATTGTTGGTCAATTGTAAATTCACTAGAGACATCAGAAATACTTAAAAAAGTTCATAAATTACTTGAACTAGATAATAAATCCTTAAGAATGGGCTCAATTAAGGCTAAAGATTATGTCGATAAGGAGTTATCTCTTGAAAGACTTACCAAAAAGTTGATAACTTACCTTAATAAATAGGATTTATTAAGATAATGTTTATAATTAAAATCCAATGATAAAGTTTTTAAATAACAGTTTAGAAGAGCCTTTTATAAAGCTGCAATCTAAATATAATAAAGCTTCCAATGCGAATCAAAGTTCAATAGAGGCAATTTCAATATCATCTTTTAATAAAGATTCAAATGAAGTCAATTCGAGGCTCGTCAACCTTAAATTTATTGACGAAGATAAATTTATTTTTTTTAGTAATTATAATTCTCCAAAGTCAGATGAGTTTGATACACATAATCAAATATCTGCAATCATTTTTTGGCAGTCTATAAATACACAGATACGAATGAAAGCAAAAATAAAAAAGACTTCCAAGGATTTTAATGAAAGATATTTTGAACAGAGATCTCCAGAAAAGAACGCCCTAGCAATTAGCTCTACCCAATCAAAAATCATAGAGTCATTTGAGCAAGTTATTGAAAAATATAATGATGTAAAAGTAAATTATGATCTTCAAGAATGCCCAGAATATTGGGGTGGATTTATGTTTATTCCATATGAGATAGAGTTTTGGGAGGGTGGCAAGCATAGATTGAATAAAAGGAATTTATATAAACATTTTGATAACAAATGGCATCACTATATTCTCGAACCATAAAATTGTTTATAAACTAACTTTTTTGTTATAGAATCCACCTTCAAAATGTTTAAAAAACAACATCAAAAATTTCTAACTACGCAGCTTGAAGGTATTTAATCATAGTTTCCAAGAAAAAAAGAATTACTGTCCCTATTAACGAAAAGATATCAGCAGATAAGGTTATGCTCATCGATTCTAATGGAAAAAAATTAGGTTCTTTCGTCCTTGAGGATGCTTTAAATATGGCCCAAAAGGATAACTTAGATCTAGTGCAAGTTTCACCAAGCGGATCAGAAACCATTGTTTGCAAGATTATGGATTATGGCAAACATGTTTTTGCAAAGAAAAAAAGTAGTTCATCTTCTAAATCTAGAGTAAAAAGGAGGTCTATCAAAGAAATAAAATTTAGACCATCAACCGATGTTGGCGATTATAATATTAAACTAAAAAAGATTAAAAGCTTTATTCTTGGTGGAGATAAGACTAAAATAAGCGTCCGATTTAGAGGAAGAGAGATTCTTAATAGTGATCTTGGACTTGAGTTGCTAAATAAACTTAGAGATGAGTTGGTTGACATAGCTCAGGTAGACCAAGAAGCTTCTTTAGAAGGGAGGCAGTTACTTATGGTGCTCTCACCTCTAAAAAAGAATAACTAAGTTATTGGTATGCAAAATGGGATATAAATTAAAAACACATTCTGGGGCAGCTAAACGTTTCAAGAAGACCGGAACATCTGTTAAAAGTAGAGGAGCAAACAGGAATCACATTTTATCTAAGCAATCCACAAAAAGAAAAAGACATAACAGAGGACTAAATAAACTTGAGGGCATAATGCTTAAAATGGCTTCAAGACTTATAAATAAATAATATGCCGAGAGTAACTAAAGCAAAGACAGCTAAAGCAAAACATAAGAAAATTCTTGCTTCTACAAAAGGGCATTACGGTGCTAGAAGTAGATTATATAAAACTGCAAAACAATCTAGCATCAAATCAATGCAATATGCTTTCAGAGATAGAAAGAACAGAAAAAGGTCGTTCAGGTCTCTATGGATATCGAGAATTAACTCTGCTTCTAGAGGCCTTGGTGTTTCATATTCTAGACTTTTAAGTGGACTAACAAAAAAAAATATTATTATTAATAGAAAAATACTTTCTGATCTTGCTACTAACGATGCCTCGACTTTTGAGAAAATCGTAAAAAATGCTATAAAATAGTGCCTCCATGTCTAATATGGACAAAATAGAGCCCCCAGCCATAATAGAGAACATAGGCTCAATTCACCCCATCAATCAGATCAAAGATTATCTCTTGAAACTATTATCCGATATTGGCTTCGAAGAAGTGCAAGGTCCAGAAATAGAAAGCGAAGAGTTTAATTTCGATATGCTTAATATTAAAAAGTCTCATCCAGCAAGGCAAATGCATGACACTTTTTATGTTCAGAAAAAAAGCATGGTCCTTAGGACTCATACTTCGCCTGTTCAGATTAGAAGTATGCTTGTATCAAAGCCGCCCTTTGCATTCAGTTCCGCAGGTAAAGTTTTCAGAAAAGATGATGATGCAACTCACTTGCCAATGTTTCATCAAGTTGAGGGTATTTATGTTGATCAAGACGTAAATTTTGGCAATTTGAAAGATCTTATTAACCAACTTTTGCTGAAGATATTTGGTGAGAGTGTTGAGATAAGATTTCGTCCGTCATATTTTCCATTTACTGAGCCATCAGCTGAAGTAGATATTTTATCTGAAAATGGAAAATGGCTTGAAATTTTGGGATGCGGTATTGTAAATCCAGTTGTATTAAATAATTGCAATATAGATTCAAAAAAATATAGTGGTTTAGCTTTGGGTTTGGGTGTTGAGAGGATTGCAATGCTTAAGTATGGAGTAAGTGATATTAGAGAATTTTATAAATCTAACTTAGATTTTTTAGGCCAATTTAAATGAAATTTTTGTATCAAGACCTTTTAATTTTTTTAACTAAAAAACCCTCAAAAGAAGATCTTTCAAAGAAGCTTTTCCAACTAGGCCATGAGCATGAGATTGATGGAAATATATTCAATATGGAAATTACTCCCAATAGGGGCGATTGTTTATCTCTTATTGGCTTATCGAGGGACTTAAATAATTTTTATAAATTCAAAGATCCATATGAGATTTATGATGAAGATATTGAGATGCTTGATCTAAATTTTAAGAATTTATCAATTGATGCATGTCCTAAGATATCATTTTTAGAAATTGAGATAAGTGATGAAATATCATCATATAAACCTTATTTAGAGAACTATTTCTCAGAACTTGGAAACAATAAGACTAACTTTTTTACTGACATTTCTAATTATATTTCATATGAGAGAGGCCAGCCCACTCATTGCTTTGATAGAGACTTTATAAGTAAAGATTTAACTTTTAGCGATCAACCCTGTAATAAGACTTTTGAAACTCTCCATGGTGAGGAAATAATCCTCAAAGACAGGAATTGTGTTTTTATAGATGGCAAGGAGATAATTAGTCTTGCTGGGGTTATGGGTGGAGAGTCTACAGCATGTTCCATAAAAACGAAAAAAGCTTTGATTGAGTGTGCTTACTTTAATCCTGAAGCGATAATTGGAAAGACAGTAAAATATAATTTGAGATCTGATGCTGCCCATAGATTTGAGAGAGGGGTTGATATTGCATCACAAGAGGTAGTTCTTAGAAGATTTATAAGCATTGTGAAGGATCATGCGCATATTAGAAGCATGAGTATGAAAACTTTTAAAGGAAATGATATTAAAGATAAATATCTTCCAATTGAAACTGAAACAATAAATAAAATTTTGGGATGCAAGCTCACAAAAGATGAATATGTAAATTTTCTAAGTAATTTATTTTTCGAGGTAAAAGAAAAAATAAAGATTCCATCATTCAGACATGATATAAATTCACAAAATGACTTATCAGAGGAAATTGCAAGAATAATAGGATATAACAATATTAAAAGTATTCCTTTAAAGTTAAATGCTAGTCATAATCAGCAAGAAGGCAATGTTTCCGAGATACAGGTTTTTTTTAGAAAAAAAGGTTTCTCAGAAGTAATTAATTTTCCTTTTACTAAAAACGAAGAACAAAAATCAATTCTAATCGATAATCCGCTAGATTCGAGTAGAAAGAATTTGAGAACTTCATTGAAGGAATCATTAATAGAAAACCTTCTTTATAATGAAAGGAGGCAAAAGGACTCAATAAAGCTTTTTGAAATAAGTGATATTTACTCAAGTGAAGGAAAGATTCTTCGAGAAAAAAAACTAGGCATTATAGTTAGTGGCAGATATGCACAAAATTATAGGGATTTTTCAAAAAAACTTGATGGTAAATATTTAAATGAAATCTTGAACTCCAACAATGATATTTCAATTTTCAATGTCGAAGAAATATCTAGAGAAGGTCTTAAAACAAAAAAGAAAGAAAAAATATTTTATTCTGAGATTTTGGTGAATGATATCCCTGATAAGTTTTTCAGAGATTTAGAATTTAAGAAAAAACCCTTAAATTTTGAAAAATATCAAAAAGTTTCGGAATTTCCTTCAAGCATAAGAGACTACTCTTTTTCAATTAAAAATATAGAACAATATGATAATGTGATTTCATATATTCAGGAATTTGATGATCCTAATCTAAAGAATTCATTTATTTTTGATTTCTATCAAAATAAAGAACTTGATGAGATTAAGGTTGGAGTTAGACTGATTTTTCAATCAACTACAAAAACCCTTTCTGATAAAGACATTCAAAATAGCGTATCTAGGATCTTAAAACCAATCACAAACTTAGATGGAGTTCTCATACCAGGATTAGAATTAAAATAGCTATGCATGACTATTTTTTTAAAAAAAATGTAAAATGTCTTTACTAACGACTATTAAAATGATCTTCTATAAAAAATCCATAATTTACAGTCTTGCCTTCTTTTCAATTTTTTCTTTACCACAGGCTTTTGATCGCTCCTTATTATCAGAGCTTTCTTCAGATCAAATAGAAGCTGCTAAAAATGTTATAGAGTCACAAAGCTTAATAATTTCTGACGATAAGGAATTAATTGAATCACAGGAAACTCTTGTGAGTATGGAGAATGGCTCTGTTGATGAAGATCTTAGCTCGAAAAAGTTCGGATATGATTTTTTTTCAACAATGCCAACCTCCTTAACAGCAGTTGGTGATCTTCCTCTTCCGAATGACTATAAGATTTCCTTGAGAGACCAGTTTAGAATTATTCTTTCAGGATCAAGAGATCAAATATTTAATTTAAATGTCAATCTGGATGGAACTATCTTATTTCCTGAGCTTGGATCAATATATGTAGCAGGATTAACTCTTAAAGAGGTCAAAGATAAATTATCAAATATTATTAATCAATCATATATAGGCGTAAAAATAGATATTTCGCTTCAAAATCTTAGTGCAAAAAAAGTGACAATTGTAGGCGCAGTCAAGACCCCCGGTACCTATTTAATAAATCCATTTAGTACTATTACTGGTGCTTTAGCATACTCTGGTGGAATATCAGAAATTGGATCATTAAGGGATATTAAATTAATTAGAAATAATGGCGAAACTATATCATTTGATCTTTATGATTTACTGATAAAAGGAGATAGATCAAACGATATAACAATAGAAGCAGGAGATACAATACTTATAAATGCAGCTTCACAATTTATCAAAATTAATGGAGCAGTTAATCGTCCCTCAATATATGAAGTTCTTGAAAATGAAGTAATTGACGATATTGTAAATTTTGCTCTTGGATTTACGCAAACTGCAAATAAATCTAATATTTCTATTTCTTATCTGGATTTAGAAAGAAACTTAATAGCAAACAAGACTGAAGTAACATTAGATCAAAGTCTTACAGATGTACTAGTTGTAGATGTTTTTAATTACATAAATGATGATAACTTAAGTATTAGAGTATCTGGCGCAGTTGAGGAACCAGGCTTTTATGACTTAGGAAAATATAAAAATTTAAATGATTTAATCGAGAATTTAGAATTTGTAGGCGTTTATCCATGGCTAGCAGTTCTGGAGCAATTTGATGATGCAAATCTTGTTAAATCATCTATTTTATTTAGTCTAAATGATAAAGATACATATCAATCAATAAAATTACTTCCAAATTCAAGTCTATATTTTGCAGAAGCTGATCAAAGATCATTTGATGTTGGGGAAATAGCTTTAGGATTAATCGAAGATTACTCACTAACTCTAAATTTCAAAGATGAATCCTTTAAACTCCCAGTTATTGGTAAATATTCTGTTTCGTCATTTATTGATCTCTTGGGTCTTGATATGAGCGATGTGAATAATGAAGCTACTTACATAAGCCCATTGGACAATTTTATTATTGTTGATAACTACAAAGACATGAATTTTATTGCAAAAAAATATCATAATATTTCATTTAGATCCCCTGAAAACGATTTGATCAAAGTCAGCATTAGAGGGGCTATTGACTACCCAGGAACTTATACTCTTGAATCAGATAGCTCAATAAAAGATTTATATAATTTAGTTGGTGAATTTAAAAGCGAAGCCTTCCTCGATGGCATTATATTGACGAGGGATTCCATAAGAGAAAAACAGCTAAAAGATATTGAAACTTCCGAAGCCGCTCTTAATAAATCTCTTTTGTATTCTGTTCAAGAAGGCGAAAATCTTTCTGACATTGCATTATTATCTTCCCTTGCTGAATCTATAGAGCCAAAGAATCTTGGAAGAATCGTTGGAAATTTCTCTCCAGAATTTGCGAATTTAGATCAGGTAATTTTAGCTGATGGCGATGCGATAATAATTCCAAAAAAAAATAATGTAATAAATATTATAGGAGAAGTTCTTAATCCAATTTCTTTTGGTTTTTCTAAAGGAATTAATGTTCAATCTGCTATTTCTCAAGCTGGAGGATACCAACCTTATGCTGACAAAAAAAGGGTGTATGTAATAAAAGCAAATGGTCTTGTGGAAAAGCTTGGTAGGAATGTTTTTGGAGGGAGCATTAATCTTGAGCCAGGGGATACTATTGTGGTTCCAAGAAAGATTAATACAAGCAATTCTGTTCTTAGGAGTCTTACTCCAGTTACACAGATTTTATCTGATCTAGCTTTTTCTGCTGCTGCAATAGATAACCTATCTAATAACTAAATCTTCTAATGAGAAGATTCCTCTTCATCTTGTTCTTATCAAGCCTTCTAGCAAAAGATTCTCTTGCTGATAGCTTTAAATATAATACTTTTAATAATCATGGATCAATAGGATTAATAAATATTCCAACTGCAAGATTTTATGAAGAATCTTCATTTGGTTTAACTGTCTATGATGGAAATCCTGATCAGAAAATCACTATGAGCTCTTTTCCATTTGATTGGCTTGAAGCATCTTTCTTCTATACGAATATTCAAAATAAGCCATATTGTATTTATGAATTTGATCCGGTTTGTGATCAAGACTATAAAGATAAAGGATTTAATTTTAAACTTAGGTTGAAAGAAGAGGGCAGTTGGCCAGCTATAGCAGTTGGAATTAATGATATTGCTGGGACTGGTTTTTATAGCTCAGAATATATTGTTGGTAGCTATGGATTAAATAAAACTGATTTCCATTTTGGTCTAGGTTGGGGGAATCTGAATGGCTCAAAAGAAAACTTCAAAAATCCTTTTGGCAAAATTAGCGATCGTTTTTATAGCAGGCCTAGTGGTTATGCAGATGAAGGAGGCCAATTTCAACCTTCAAGATATTTCTCTGGACAAACGACATCTCCTTTTTTGGGCATAACTCATGCAATAAGTGAAAAGTTTTTACTAAAGCTAGAATATGATACTACTGTAACCCCAGGAAAGGTTGGATATGAAGAAGCAGAGCAAGATCTTTCATTTGGCCTAGATTTAAATCTAACAAACAATCTTACCATTGGCATTTCAGCTGAAAGAGGAAATTCAACGTCAATAAGATTTTCTTACAAAAATTCTTCAAAGGAAAGCAAGCCGCGATACAAATACAAAAAATCTAATCATAAAAAGAATGATAGCAGTTACGTGAAATTTATAAGAAATCTTAATGAAAATGGAATTGGGGTAAATAAGATTTTTGAAGGTGCAGAAAATTTAGGTATAGAAATGACTCAATTTACTCATCCTAATATGGACATAATTGATGAAATAATAAGAAGAGCATCTAATGATGCAGGTCTCATAAAGCCAGTAAAAACAGACCTAAGGATCGTTAACCTAAAAGCAAGAACTGAATATAACGACAGTTTTAAAAAAAATGCAAAGCTAATATATGAAAAACAAAATCAAAAAAAATTCAAGACAAATACAAGACTTTCTCTAAGGCCCTTCTTAGCCTCAAGAGAAGAATTTTTTAAAGGGGCATTGATTATTGAGAACATAAGTGAGTATGGTTTTTTAGATAATCTCTTTTTTTCTTCAAACTTAAAATACTCTCTTGCAGATAATTTCGATGATCTAAGATATCCTCCTGTAAATACTTATCCTGCCCAAGTAAGATCTGATATCAAGGATTACCTTATTAACTTTAATAGGGGGATAATAATTGGCAGAGCTCAATTTGACTATTATTTAACACCTATGGAAAATCATCACTTGATGTTTACAGCTGGTATTTTGGAAGAAATGTTTAATGGTGCTGGATTTGAATATCTTTATTCTAGACAAGACTCAAATTTTGCAGTTGGTCTTGAGATCTTTGATGTTCAAAAAAGAGACCATAAAATGCGCTTTGGAACTCTAGATTATTCAAATCTTACTGGCCATTTAAATTTTTATTATAGAAACTATAATTATGTTCCTTTCGATGCGAAAATTTCTTATGGCGAGTACCTAGCGGGTGATGAAGGTATCACTCTAGACATATCAAGATCTTTTCCAAATGGAACAAAGTTTGGAGTATTTGCTTCCTTTACTGATGTTTCAAGCGATCAATTCGGAGAGGGGAGTTTTGATAAGGGAATTTATTTTAATATACCCGTATTTGGCAATCTAATTAACTATTCTTGGAGACCTTTAACTAAGGATCCTGGTGCCAAATTAAATAGAAAAAACTCTCTGCATGACTTGCTAGTAAGATTTAAACCAATAAATTAGGATATGTTTTATTTCAACACATTTTTATAAAATTATTGTTTTTAAACAAACTTTTATGCATAATTTACATTTAGAGGACATACTTCATATGAGATTATTTTTTACAACTTTAGCACTTTCTTTGGCTATATTACCTATGCAAACTTTTGCAATAACAGATCAAGATGTTGCTGAAGTAACTGAAAGCCTAGAACAGCTTTCTACAGATCAGCTCGTTGATAGAAAAACAGAGCTAGAAAACAGTTTAGAAGATGGTGTGCTTAATGAGGAAGAAGCTGAACGTGCTTTATTGGAACTTTCAATTATAGAGCAACTGCTAATTTTAGCTGGAGTGATTATTGCTGGAAATGTTAGCGATGAAACAAAAACTCCACCTGATACAGTCTTTCCTGTAATCACAATTCTTGGTGACAATCCCGCAACTGTTGAATTAGGTTCATCATATACTGATGCTGGTGCAACCTCTGATGGCGGTGAAACCGTAACTTCGTCCGGTACAGTTGATACTAATACTGTTGGAACTTATACAATTACTTACTCAGCTACTGATGCAGCTGGAAACACATCAACTGCTACTAGAACAGTTAACGTTGTTGATACAACAGCGCCAGTTGTTACCTTGACGGGTGCATCTACAGTTACTGTTGAACTTGGTGGAACTTATACTGAACTTGGAGCTACAGCCACTGACGCCTCTGGTACTGTCACAGTTGTAACTTCTGGAACAGTAGACACTGACACTGTTGGATCATATACAGTTACATATACATCGACTGATGCTTCCGGTAACGCAGGCACTGCTACTAGAACAGTTAACGTTGTTGATACAACAGCGCCAGTAATAACTTCTTCAGATACTTTCGTTGCTGATGAAAATCAAACTGCTATAGGAACAGTTACTGCAACAGACTTACAAACAGTAACATTTACGGTTTCTGGTACAGAGCTTCAAATCACTGCTGGAGGTGTTTTAACTTTTGTAACAGCTCCCGATTATGAGACTAAATCTGTTTATACTGCTACGGTTACTGCAACTGATGCTAGCTCAAATTCATCTACGCAAGATATCACTGTTAACGTAAGTGATGTTGGTGGTATTGATGATGATCCTGGCACAGGCACAGGCACAGGTACAGGTACAGGTACGGGTACTGGAACAGGTACAGGAACAGGCACAGGTACTGGAACTTAATAGTTGTCTGTAACTAAAAAAGACTTAGCAAAGAATATTTCAAAAAAATTAGGGCTATCTCAAAAAGATAGCCTTTTTTTTGTTCAAGAATTTTTTAAAGTTTTAGCTGATTATAAGAACAGCAATATTAACATTTATAAATTTGGGACTTTTTTATACAAAAAAACTCCTAGAAGAGTTGGGAGGAACCCTAAAACTCTTCAAGAATACGAAATTAGGCCAAGGCAGAAATTAACCTTTAAACCATCTGAAGAGGTTAAGCAGAACTTTAACTAAAAAATTGGTCGGGATGGCCGGATTTGAACCGACGACCACCACACCCC
>CETK01144270.1_pt1 | contig 31637 bp, 25 predicted proteins | sample 361431 | NCBI WGS metagenome assembly CETK01 (sample SAMEA2622452, study PRJEB7988) | marine metagenome | biome: marine biome (ENVO:00000447); feature: surface water layer (ENVO:00002042); material: "saline water (ENVO:00002010), including plankton (ENVO:xxxxxxxx)" | depth 5 m | reverse complement strand
AAAATTAGTAATCTTTTTATAATTAAATATTAATGAAAAAAATTTTATTTCTTACACATTGTTATCCATCTTCAAAAGATGATACTAGGGGCATCTTTTTCAGGTATTGGATAAAAGAATTAATTTCTAATAATATTAATATTGACGTAATTACACCAAGCTGGAATAAAGATAAAAAACTTGTTATAAAATCTGGAGACTATGGAGAAATAATTCATTTATTCCCATGGAATTTGAAAATTGGATCTTTAAAAATTTTAAATTTAAGAGATATATTTAGTTTCTTTTATTTTTTATTAATTTGGAAAAATGTAATATATAAAATAAATAAAAAAAATAATTATGACTTGGTTATTGCAGCATGGGGAATACCTTCAGGACTTTTATTAAGTAATAAATCACTTCGTAATATAAAAAAAGTAATTTGGTGGCTGGGTTCTGATTATCATAAGTTCAAAAAAGGTTTATTTAAGTTCGTTCTCCAATATTTAGTTAATATTGCAGATGAAAATTGGACAGATACCATAGAAATGAGAAATGGATTAAGAAAGTTATCTAATGCGTCAATAAATCATGTACCGAATCAGCCAATATCATTTAATTCCGTTAAAGGGAAGAGAATCAACAAAATACCTAAGATACTTAGCATAGGAAGACTAGAAAAAGTTAAAAATTTTGAATTTGGGATTAGAGCTGTCAAAGAAATTATTAATTCTGGGATAAATGCTTCTTATGAAATTATTGGTTATGGAACAGAACAAGAAATTCTAGAGAGAGAAATAGGAGATGAAAAAAATATTCGGCTACTAGGTTTCAAAAATAAAGAATATATCAATCAAAAATTAAAGAATATTGATATATTTTTAATAACTTCTATAACTGAAGGCGCAGTTAACACTTTTTTTGAAGCCCTTGCGGCAGGGAAAGTTATAGTTTCAACTGATGTAGGAGATATAAAAAAAATCATTTCTAATACGAGTTTAGGTTTTACATCTCCTCAAAATGATTTAAAAGCACTAGTCAAAAATCTTAAAAAGGCAATAAATGGCGAACTAGAATTCGATAATTCCGCAGCCGAAAAGATTTTCACAAAATATTCACCAAATATTTCGATTAATGCTGCATTAAAATTAGTAAACACAAATTAAAAGTTTTTCTACATATCTAAATTTTCTTTAATCAAAATTACTTTCTTTCTTCATGGACTACTGAGCGAAATTCATCAATGCTTTCCCAATTATCAAGAACTATTGCTTTAGTATCATCATGGTTCCTGATCTCTAGTCTTGAACCGAAGGAGGCGCGCATTGGCCTTATTGATAATGAACTGTAACTAGCTCCTTTTTCTTCATTCCCAATCCAAAATTCAACAAGTTCGTGATCAGTTACCCAAGTTGATCCAAACCCATAAAATCCAAGCTCAAATGTCTTATTTGGATCATTTAAATTATTAATTACTATCGCAGACTCTCCGTCTTCAGAAATTAATCTTGACCTTTTTTTAAAAGTTATGTATTCTTTCCATTTGTTACCTTCATATTCTCCTATTCCTAGTATTTTGCCTTCATTATTATTTTTATATACTTTAAATGGCAAATTATTATTTTTAGATACGTAATTAATAGATTCAAACTTATTTAATTTCTTATTAATCTGATATGAATAAATAAAAACTAAAATGATTGAAATTATGCCGCTAAATTTATTAATTTTTTTTAGTATAAATTTTTTATCTCTCAAGTAGCTTTTTTTGAAAAGGTTCATAATTTAAATAATTTGTCACTATTTTAATATAACTTTATTGTGAATTTACACATTATATTAATTAAATGATATCAATCTTTTATGTATTAATTAATATAAAATAGGCCTTAATTTATTTGATATGTTTGATTATACTCCGGATATTTCCTGCATAGGAATTAAAGAGGTAAGATTTGGTCAAAATGTAAAAGTAATTAAACCAGTTAATCTTTATGGATGTAAAATTGCAAATAATTGTTTTATTGGTCCTTTTGTTGAGATCCAAAAAAATTCATCTATTGGAGAATTTACAAAAATACAATCTCACTCATTTATTTGTGAATTAGTAACTATTGGGAAAAACTGCTTTATTGGACATAGTGTTGTATTCATAAATGATTTATTTTCTGATGGGCAGCCTGCAAAAGGCGATAAAAACAAATGGAAAAGTACAATAATTGGTGATAATGTATTTATAGGTAGTAATGCAACCATTTTGCCAGTTAATATTTGTAGTAAGGTTGTAATTGGAGCTGGTTCAGTAGTAACAAAAGACATAAATAAACCTGGTATTTATGCTGGTAATCCAATAAAATTTTTAAGAAAAATATGATTAAAAATACCAAAAATCCACATAAATTATTTATAAGCTTTTATGAAAAGTTGATATAGTAAATACTGATGATTTCAAATATTCTTTTTAATAAGAATAGATCCTAATACTTACTTTTGAACAAATTTGTTTTTTTAATTTCTTCTTCAAGAAAATTACCATATAATTTATTTCCTTTAATATTAAAATGTCTATCAGTCTTCCAATAAATAGAGTCAGCATCAATTTTTTTGATTTTTATATATTGAGCAAAATCCAAAATATTAAGGCCTTGTTTTTTAATAAAAGCCTTAAATTCATCCATATAATTTTCATGAGGAAGTTCACCATCTGTTATGGAAAATAATAATGCATATTTATTTTCTTTTGAATGTTCAATCCATTTTAAGATTAATTCTTTATTATTTTTGCCTATAAATTTATTTATAGGATAAACATTAGGATAAATCACTTTAGTTGCTCCATATACCTTATATCTTCTACCTGTTAACAAATTTGGTAAGATTTGAGACTCTTCTAATTTTCTTAAATCTGAAATTTTATCAAGAATATTTTTTGATATTTCAAATCCTATAATTAAAGAAGAAGATATTCTTCTTGGATCATATTTTTTTAATTTAGAATTTAATTTGAAATAAAAGTTTTCTTTTAATTTATAATTTGGAATTCTTACAAGATTAATTTTTTCATTAGATATTTTATATGAAGTATTTTCAATTAAAAATCCATTTAGAACAGTAGAATGAGGATATACTAAATCATTATCAATATCATTTCTTATTACATTCACAATAACCAAAGGAGGGAAATAACCTAAAGAATCAGAAATTTCTAGAAATTTTTCAAATTGATGTATTTGTCCAGTATGAGAGACTCCGCATTTAGCAATATTTAATTTAGAGTTATTTTCTAATATTGTCCCAAATTTTTTCTCATATGGAGTATACCCCCAAACAAAACTATCTCCAGCAAGATAAATATCATATTTTTTATCCTCAGATAATTCTTTATCAAAGCATCCTAAACTGTTACTCCAAATCTCATAAGAACCATTTCCATCTGGTAAAGCAATTAGGCCCTTATCTTTTTTATTTTTATTAATATCAAATCCTCTTTTTGGATGTTTTTCATGATAATCTTTTAAAGCAAATGCTGACCAACTTTCCCTATTATTAAAATCTAAATATTTAACATAAAAATTACGTATATTTTTTTTAAAGAAAAAAGCTGATAAGATTTCTACCAGAAATAAAGTAATTATAAAATTAAATAAGATAATTTTTTTCATTAAAAATTTTATTTATATTTATTAAATCAAAATATAGTATAAACGAATATAGTGATTACAATTTGATGCGTAAATATAATTAAGAACATATTTCAATATATAGTGTTTTTTTAATCTTACCAAATGTTTTTATCAAAGAAATTCAATATTTTGTTATTTACCACATAAAAATTTACCATTTATTTAGAAAATTTTGGTTAAATCTATATTCTTTTTAATAGAGCTAATTTTATAACTTTTTTCTTTGCTCCATTTATTTTTTAATGGATCATATTTAAATATTTTCATAATGATTGATATCGGTATCAATACTAAAGTATAAATAATCCCAATTACTATATATCCATTTATAAATCCTAATATATTTCCTAGCGCTATCCAATATCTATAAGGATACTTTAATAAGTTTGGTGAAAACAAAGCTAAAAAAAAGAAAATAAAACCAATCCAAAAAGGCCATATTTTTAGAGTATGGCCATAAAATGAAGGTATTAAATAGCCTAATAAAAATGGAAATAATAGTCCTAGAATGAGACCAAATTCTCTTAGAACTTTTTTTGAAATATTTTTTTTATCCATTAATCTAATTCAAATTCCTCTTGCCATTTTAAATTATCTTCAAAATTAGATTGTTCTTCCTTAAAAAGAATTTGATTCTCTAAAACTAGAATATCCATTTCTGTTCTCATAAAACATTTATATGCATCTTCAGGAGAGCAAACTATTGGCTCGCCTCTAACATTAAATGAAGTATTAATTAAAAGGGGAATTCCTGTTTCTTTTTTAAATGCTTTAATTAATTTATAATATCTTGGATTCGTTAATTTATTCACAGTTTGTATCCTCGCAGAATAATCAACGTGAGTAACAGCTGGGATACTTGATCTTACTTCATTTATTTTTTCTATCCCTAGTGAAGAATTATTTATCTCACTTAATTCAAATCTTAATTCTTTTCTTACTGGAGCAACAATTAACATATAGGGGCTTTTTTCATCTATTTCAAAAATCTCAGATAGATCTTCTTCTAATATAGAAGGAGCAAAAGGACGAAAACTCTCTCTGAATTTAATCTTTAGATTCATTATCCTTTGCATTTTTTTATCTCTTGGATCTCCAATAATCGATCTTGCACCTAAAGCTCTTGGTCCAAATTCCATAGGTCCATTAAACCATCCAATTACTTTACCTTGAGATATTTCTTTCGAAATTTTATTAAATAAGAATTCATCTGAGACTGAGATATATGGAAAATTATTCTTTTTTAAAAATTTTATAATTTCTTCGTTTGAATAATAGGGTCCTAAATATGATCCTCTCATTGAATCATATCCTTTTGGGATACGAACATTACCAAATCTTTCATGCCAAACAATTAATGATGAACCTAATGAAGAGCCTGCATCTCCACTTGCAGGCTGAATCCATATATTTTCAAAAATTTGTTCTTTAAGCAACTTTCCATTGGCAACACAATTTAAAGCGACTCCTCCAGCTAAACAAATATTTTTAATACCTGTTTCATCTCGAAGAGATCTTGCCAATTTAACAACAATTTCTTCAGTAACTTTTTGAATAGATGCCGCCAAGTCCATATGAAATTGTGTAATAGCACTTTCTTTTTCTCGAGGTTTAGAACCAAATAATTTATTAAATGATGAGCTTGTCATTCTCAATCCTCTGTGGTATTTAAAATATTTTAAATTGAGACGAAATGAACCATCTTCCTTAATATCGACAAGATATTTTTTAATTTTTTCATAATATATTGGTGATCCATAAGGAGCTAAACCCATTAATTTATATTCGCCAGAATTAACTTTGAAACCACAAAAATAAGTAAAGCTTGAATAAAGCAATCCAAGAGAATGTGGGAAATTTATTTCCCAAATTGGTTTAATTTTATTGCTAGCACCTATCCAAGCTGAAGTTGTAACCCATTCTCCTACTCCATCCATACATAAAATTGCAGACTCACTAAATGGACTTGGATAAAAGGCAGCAGCAGCATGTGCTTGATGATGTTCAGTAAATATAAGTTCTGGTAAAAATATATTTTTTTCTTCGGGAACTAATTCTGATTGAATTTTTTTAAATTCTTTTTTTAATCCATTTTTAAGAAATAATTTTTCTTTAATCCAAACTTGCATTGCTGCAATAAAAGATACAAATCCACGTGGAGCAACAGATATATATGTTTCTAATAATCTCTCAAAAGTAAGTAATGGTTTTTCATAATAAGCGATAGATTTTATATCTCTTAAGTCTATAGATTCATTATTAAGGATATACTTTACTGAATTTATTGGGAATCTTGAATCATGTTTTTTTCTTGAGAACCTCTCCTCTTGAACGGCTGATACTATATGACCATCTTTTAAAAGGCACACAGCACTATCATGATAATAACAAGATAAACCTAGAATATAATTACCTTTTTTCAAAATATTAGATCTATATAATGATAATTTTACATCAAGAGTGAATTTATTTATAAATAATTAATTTATGTTTAAAAAAGCAAAAATATTTTAATTTGATTAAAAATTTTTAAATTATATTTTCAATTTCATAGATATAAAAATCTGCCAAAGACCCAGTTGATTCATCTCCTTTATAAGGATATCTATTTTTAATAAACTGTTTTTGGATAGCATTTGGAATATTATTATTTATCCACTCATTAAAATTTCGATGCTTTACATGCCAATTTTGCTCTGATTTAAAATTTGAAGAATAAATTAATACATATTTAGTGGAATATTTAAATAGGTCTTTCATATATTTTTCAAAAATATCATCTTCAATTAAATGATATATGACATCAAGGGATAATGATAATTCTGCTTTTGTTCCTATAAATTCTGAATCTAAATAAAAAGTTTTTGATGAGTCTTTTTTAAAGATAGTTCTACAATTTAAAATCGCTGTTTTACTAACATCTATTCCTATATATTTCTTATAGTTTGATAATTTAAGTTGATTTCCATCTCCACATCCAAATTCAATAACAGAATTAATATTATTTTTATTGATAAATTCGTTAATAATCTCGGCTTTGTAAAGAGCTAATTCTCCATAAGAGCCTAAACCTGAGTTTCTACCTTTAGAGTACCTTTGCTCCCAGTATTCAAATGAGCCTGGGAAAATTTTTAATTTTAAAAAAATTTTTAGACCAAATTTTTCTAAAAAAGGGAGTTTATAAAATAATTTTTTAAGAAAATTTTTTAACAAAATAAAATAATAACTGAATTACGATTAATCGAGTATTTATAAAAAATAAGCTCTATAAACTACATTTTATTCAAAAAATATATTAAAAATTAAGATGTTAAATTTTTCTTAGAAAATTTAACATATTTTTTAATTTCTATTATTAATTAATTTGATAAAATATACAATTATTTATTTAAAAGATATTATAGATTTTTTAATAAATAAAATAAAAACATATACCTTTGAAAATCAAACTTTTAAAGATTAAATAAAATTATTATTTAAATTATTTAGTCAAACTAGAATATTTTTATCTACATCTTTTTTATAAATTCTTTTAAATGATTCTTCTATAAAATATATATATGGAATTAAACTCCAAATAAATCTTATATTTGATATGTCACAATCTAATGAAATTAAAATAAGTGATAAAAATATATAAATCTTTAATTGGCTCAAATTAAAATCATTAATATTATTTTTATTAGGTTTTAACTTTACTATTGCATTCAAAATTAATAAAAATATTATTAAAATTCCCATCTTCCCATGAGTTATTAATGAAGTAAATAATTGAGATTGTGTTCCAATAAAATCGCTTAAACCAGATTTTATATTTTTATCCATTACTAAATATTTTGATTCTGCATAATTACTAAAATTTGAAGGCCCAAATCCAAATAATTCTGTTCTTATAGATGAATGTTTTGTAGATAAAGCTGACTTTTTAAGCCAATAATAATGATTAAAGTGTATGTTTGTTGAAAATTCAAATTTTTTCTTACCTTCTTCTTGATCATCATAATATAAAGGGTTTGGCCTTAATTTTTTACCTTTTCCAAGATTTACTATCTCCTTTTTAGCGGCTGAATCAGGAATAGTGTCATATAAAGAAATTTTTGTATTTGTAGTATAAAATATTGTAAAAAATTGAATAAAAATAAATAAACCAGAAAATAATAAGGAAATTATAGCTAAGAAGAATTTATATAAATACTTTCTTTTTTTTGGTAGTGGGTTCGGTAGGAAAAAAATAATAAGTAATATTGGTATAAATGCTCTCGAGTAGGTAAGTAATGATATAAATGGTGTCGATATAATAGCTAATGAAAAACTATTTCTTAGAAATCTATTATTATTATAGTATTTAGATATATTAATTTTAAAATTTAAAATAAATAAAGGTAAATATAAAGTTAGGTAAATAGCCAAAAGATTGGATGTTGGTTTTACTAAAGATACAGCTCGAGGGGGAAGTTTAAAATCTTGAAATATAGGCAAAGCTACATTTATAATTTTTGAAGAAGAAACAAGGTTATTCTCAATACCTGAATAAAATAGTAAATATCCTAAAACACCAAGAAATAAAATTATTAAAAATGCAGAATGGACTGCTAATGATAATATTCTTGAATTATATCTATTAATAGAAATGATTAAACAGGCAGATAAAGATGATAAAAAAAGATAGGGTTCTTTTAATAAATTTAAAAAAGAAATCTCAAAAGGTGATAATAAAGAAGATATTATGCCTAAAATCACATATATTAATAAAAGCTTATAAGTTGTTGAAAAATTAAATTTTATTTTTAATTTTTTATTTAAAATAAAATAAATTATTGTTAAAAAAATTATTGTTATTGATGCAAAATCAGATGGCATAAAACGCCAAAAATTTATTGGACTATAAGGAATAAAAGGGATTAAAAAAAAATAAAAAATCAAAAAGATATTTAAGTATTTTATTAAATCTAAATTTTTTATCTTGTTCAAAAGATCATAATATCTAAAATCAACAATTATTTTATTATATTATTTTCCAAAAAACAAACAAAATATTAAAATAAATAAATAAATAATGAATTAAATTCTAGAAAAAAATTTCAAATATAATTTGTTATTAGGATAAATTAATTGTGCTAATTATTTTTCTTAATAATCTAATAAATTTATTTTTATTTCATGATTTTCAAAAATTATTAATTTTCTGGAATAATATAAAATAAAATGATTTAATATTTTTGATTAAATATTTAAATAATAAATATAATTCAAATGTTTTTCAAAATAAATCTTGCCTTATCTTTCCATGTATTTTTAAGAGCATAATTTACATAATCAACCCTAGTATTTTTTGATATTTTAAAACATTTTTCGATTTCATCAAGAAATAATTTATTCTTATCAGAAGTTCTTACAAATTTATGTTGAATACAATAAGGGATGCTACTCGATATGACAGGTAAACCACAACCTAAATAATCCATTATCTTTGATGGCGAACAATTTTTAATATGTAATAATTTACTTTTATAAGGAACAATAGCAACGGAGCATCTTTTTAGAAATTTATGTAATTCTTTTTTATTCATTGAGTTTAATATTGTAAGATTTTTATTTCGCTTTTCTATATTTTTCAAATCATGTAGAGAAATATCTCTTGCAGGCTTTCCAATGAGAAATATATCTTTATCAAAAAATTTATTACAAATCTCATCAATTAGCTGATAATCCAACCAATTAGCAAAAGTACCAGCATATACAATAGATTTATTATCATTAATTATATTTTTATATTCTATTTCTTTTAATACACAATCAAACCCATGAGTTAAATGTAAATAATTTTTTTTCTTTGCATACTTTTCTAATAAAATCTTATTAGGACTTATTACATAATTAAATTTATCAATATTATCTTTTAAAATTTTCATATAATATTTTAAATGACTATAAGATTCAATATCATCAACTAAATGAAAGTAAAAATTTATTTTTCTTTTTTTATTTTTATAAAACCATTCAAAAAAAATTGGTATCCAAATAGGCGAGCATATTAAAAAATTATCTGCATTATTAAATAAATTAAATAGTAATTCTCGATTTTTAAAATTAAAATTAAAAATTATATTGTCTATAAAAGGTATGCCAATAAAAGGTAATGAAAACTTACTTATTAACTTTAAATTACTATATTTAAAAAATAAGTTATTTTTATTATTATTTTTATTAAAAATATTAATTAAATTTTTTCTTTTAAGTAAAGAATATAATATCTTAAAAATTCTATTTAATTTTAAACCAATAACACCAGGAGATTCAACATAAAATACCTCTTTACATAAATTTGATAATTCCTCAGATATTAAATGATTTGATACTTTCAAATCACTCCATTTTGAAGGAGATAGTATTACCCAACTATTATTTTGTTTTGGCGAGATAGTAGTATTCTGAGGCATTTCTTATATATGAGTCTGTCTTTGGGAAAATATAATCTATTAATGATACAGGATAAGAAAGCAAAGATGATATAAATCTCGAGGATCGATATAAAAAACATCCTTTTTTACCGAATGTAAATAAATCTCTAATTATCCAAGCAATAGTAGAGAAGGGTCCACTACTTACACCTTGATAAATAATTTTAAAATCTGAGAGTAAATATTTAATACCCTGAGTAGTATATCTTTGATAATCATCAGGATCAGCATGATAACCCTGCAAAAAAGGGACAGTACAATATAAAAAGCCTTCTTTTTTAAGAACCCTTTTTATTTCAGATATTACTTTTTTAGGATCCTTAATATGCTCTAGAACAGCCTGACAAATTATAAGATCAAAAGTTTTATCTGAAAAAGGCATATCAGATGCATCAGCTACAATATCAACATTTTCACCAGGATTAATATCTAGATTTACAATATTGGTATGATCTTCAATATATTCCCAAAATTTAGCTCCTAGTACTGTTTCAGATCCTGATCCTAGATTAAGTATTTTTTCAGAATATTTTATAAATTCTGAAATTTTCTTATATTCTATATTTGAAATAACAGGTCTTGAAGGAGATAAAAGTTTTACTAAATATTTGGTTAAAAGTTTATTAAAGTTGTTCAATTTTAGGTAAATTTTCAGTAAATTAAATAATCAATATATGAAATTATTAATTATTTGATCATAATAACATCATAAAAACTATCATAATTAAATTATGTATCAACTATTATTGTTTCATTAAATTTATCTAGAATTGAATCCCAGCTTCTCTCTTTTATTTTATTTGTTAAATTCAAACTATTTTCCCTATATTTAATATTCTGTATATATTCAATATGTTCAATTGCTTTATCTCGAAAATCAATGAGATCTTTTATTAAAGGATCCTCGAAATTTATATTTGTCGATAAAACGGGTATTCCAAAAGATAAAGCTTCAGTAAATTTTATAGGAGTCATTGAAAAATTAAGTTTATTTTGCTCAAATGGGCACCATAGTAATTGACAAGATTTTAAAATAAACATTAAATCTTTATGATTAAGAAAATATATTTTTTTAACATTCTCTCTAGATATAATATTTGATTGGCCAATATTTCCCACGAACAAAAAATTAGCTTGTTCAGAATTTAAAATAACCTCATTTATCAATTCATAATTTAATTTATTTAGTTGTCCATAATAAATGATATTTACATACCTCTCTGAGATAATATTTTTTGTATTTAATTTATTTTCTTTAAAATTATAAGAAATATAACCATGTGGTAAAAAATATACTTTCTCAGAATTGATCTTTCTTAAAACAGACTTCGAAGGAGTAAATATCTTGGTTGAAATAGTTAAAGATAATTTATGATAATAATCTAAAACTTTAGGTGCTCTTTTTAAAAATCTAAAATCATCTATCAAATGATAGTATATATTTTTAGTATAAATATATTTCCTTGTAAATAGTTCAATAGCTTTTGGAATATATATTTGAAAGTATCTGCAACTAATTGATCTCTTTCCTAAAACCATTTGAATATAAATGCTTACTATGAAAGACTCTAATCTTGAAAAGAATTTATTATCAAAAATCAGTTTTGTTGGGAATACTGTAAAAGGCCTAATTACTTTAATATTTTTATATCTAGAATTATAATTATTTTCAAATAAACTAAAAATTTTTTTTAAAATCCAATTTGGTAAAAATAAAGGTAACTCTATATATAAAACATTATATTTCTTATTTAAAAAATAATTTACTATCCTGTGCTTTGAAGTTATTAATTTACAATTTAAACTTTCTTGATAAGCAAAAATAAAATCATAATCGTAGTTTTGCAATTAAATTCAATAAATACTCATGAATAATATCAATTAGAAATAAAATTGTCAATCAAAGAAGATTGAATATCAGTTCTTTATACATTTATGTATAATTAGCTTGAATTTAATAAGATTTTTCTTACTCAGAATGAATTCTAAATTAATAATTGGCATTATTGGCTGTGGTTATATTGCAGACTATTATGTACAAAATATAAAAAATTCTAGTATTTTAAAAATCAAATCTTGTTTTGATGTAGATAAAAAAAGATTGGACAAGTTTGCAAAATTTCATTATCTTGAAAAAGCAAAAAAGATTGAAGATATTTTATTAGATCCAAGTATAAATTTAATATTAAACCTTACACCACCAGAAAATCATTTTGATATAAACTATAAAGCTTTAGAGAATAATAAAAATGTATTTTGTGAGAAACCTCTTTCTCTTAAATTTGAGGAATCAACAATACTTTTTCAATTATCTATGAAAAAAAAGCTTAATTTATGGACAGCACCTTCAATTATATTTAATAATTTTTCAAGAAATCTAAGAAAAAAAATTATTCCTAAAATTGATAAAAATAAAATAATTGGATACGGTTTTTTTGAAACCCCTAATCTATCAAAACTTAAAACTGAAAAATGGATAAGTCCTTCTGGAGCAAAATGGCCAATTATTAACGAAATCAAGAATGGTCCCATAATTGAGCATTCTGGATATTTGATTTCTCTTTTATGTTCATTCCTAGGACCAGTAAAAAAAATAACTTCAATACCTAAAAAGATTTTCAATAAATCTGAATTTAAAAATTTAAATATAAATTCTGAAAGAGTTGGATTAAATCATACTGTCGCAGATTTATATTTTCATAGTGGATCAATCATAACACTATTTATTAGTGAGAATACTAAATCGAGAAGATCTATTGAATTATTTGATAAAAATATATCATTATGTATTTCTGATATAAGGGATGATTATTCGCCTTTATTGTATAGTGATTCAAGATATCAATCTTTTATAAATTTCAGATCAAATCGTATTTATCAGATAGCTAGAGGATTTAGTGATTTTTTACCTACAATATTTGCATTGCCTTTGTTATCAAATAATCCTTTTATTTTTGATAAAAGAATAAAAATCAAAAAAAGAAAAGTTTTTGATTTTTTAAAAAATCAAAAACCAGCAAATTTTCATTATGGCTTAGAGGCTCAAAAATTATTTATAGATTTATTTGAATATGAAGAATGCCTTAATCTTTTTTATCTGCATTGCAATGAAATTACACTTGCAATTAATAAAAATAATTTAAATAAAAATATAAATACAAAATTCGATTTAACAAAATTACTAGAATTTCTTAAAGTTTATGATGAATATTTTAAATGAATAGCTTAATTATTTATTTTTTTCCAATAGCTTAATATATATAGTCTCCAGATAAAGTATTTCTTCCTTGATGAAAACTTTTTATTATTAGAAGAAAACTTAAATTCATCAATAATATATTTGTATCTATGATTTTCCTTATACTTTAATATTAAAGAGGATATTTTTTCAATATTTAATTTCATAAAATCATCTATATCAATTGTAAATCCTTTTTTCGATTTATTTATATGTTTAGAAATATTTTTATTTATTTTACTTTTTAAATCATTTTTATTTTTAATAAAAAATTTATTTGCTTTATTATCTAAAATATTTCCTAATAAACTTTCAACTAATAATGCTGGTCTTACCTCAACAGAGTTAGCCATTCCAAAAGTATCAGAATCTTTAACTAATTGAGGGATACAATAACTATAAAGATCCAATAAGGAAATTCTTTCATTTTTACTAAATTTATTTTTAAAATTTTCAGGTAATCTACTATTAATAAATCTTGTAAAACTTTTTATCGATTTATCAACCAAATTTTTAGGCATATTTTTAAATATAAAAGCCTTACTAAATAAATATCCCTCTATGGTTGAAGTATCTATATTATTAAGTTTAAGATATCCCCCATAGCCAAATTTCAATAAGTATTCATTAAAGAAAGGAATAAATTTAAAAAAAAATGATTTTCTAAATAAAGCTCTTTTAAAAGAATTATTTGAAGACGAATATCCTCCGAAAAATTCATCTCCACCTAAACCAGTTAAGCAAACTTTAATATCATTTTTATATATTGAATTCGTAGCTATGTATATATTCAATCCATCATCAGTAGGATATTCCATTTCTGATATAAAAGATTTTATTTGATTATCTATACTTGCTTGATCAACATTAATTTCTGAATTTTTAATATTTAGTTGTTTTGCAATTTTTTTAGCATTTTGTACATCCTCAAAATTACTGCCAGAAGAATTTTTTAAAGTAAATGTGGTAATTTTATTTTTACTTTTAATTTTTTCAGTTAGAGATGATAAAAATGTTGAATCAACCCCTCCTGACAGGAGTATAGATATAGGCACATCAGAATTAAAAGTATCATAAATTTCTTTTTCCCAAACTGATCTAGAAAAATTAATAGAAGGAGCAAAATCTTTAGATTTAAAGTCTAAGTTAAATTTATTAATATCAATTGTCAATAATTTACTAGGATCTATTTCATTAATATCTGTTGTTATTTCACTTGATATATAAGTAAAACCAAATAATAAAAAGAAATTTTCTCCTAATTGGGTGAGATTTCCAATTTTTTTATTTTCGCTAGATATTTTTATGGAACTTATATTTGATGCCAAACATAATTTGTCATCTTTTTTATAGATATAAAGAGGTTTTGTTCCAAAAGGATCGCGTACAGCATGCAGAATTTGATTTTTTTTATCTAAAATTACAATAGAGTAAATACCTCTTATAACTTTTAAAGTATAGTCAATACCATATTTTGTAATATGATCTAATAATAATTTTGTATCACCTGAATCCTCATAATTGAATCCTAACGAAGAAATTAAATCTTTGTAATTATATATTTCTCCATTAAAAACTAAAATATAATTATCATTTTGCATTGGTTGAGAACCATTATCACCAATTCCTAAAATTTCTAAACGAGTATGAATCATATCAACCTTTCTGCCTGAAGAAGTGTTATAAGTGATATGACCCCTTTTATCAGGTCCTCTTTTATAAAGAGATCTAGAAATCTTATCAACTTTTGCTTTCGATAGATCATCAAAAGATATATTTACCAAAAAACCGCACATTTTATATGAAAACTTCCTTTTTAAAGATATCTATAAATCCTATAATATTTTCATTATTATTTCTACCTTTAAAAATACAATTAGGTAGTATATTTAACTCTTCAGAAAATTTACTTCAACAATCTTCAATTAATATTGCAGGCAATTTAGAAAAAGCGCAAGGTTTAGGAATAAGTTTTGTTCTCTCAGACATAGCTGCTCTTATAATATTAATTTTTTTATTTAGGAATAATAGTTTATTAAAAAAAAATCATTTTATTTATCTATCCATAATTTATAGTGGTATTTTTTTAGGAGCACTTTATACAAACTTAGATTTCTATCAGACCATAACAACTTATATATATAATTCAAGATTTTTAATCTACTCATTATTTTTTCTATTTAAAACAGAAAGTCTTAAAAAATTACTACCCTTATTTAGAAAAAGGTCAATTAATATTCTTCCAATAATTACGATAATCCTTTCAATAATTAATCCATATTTACCAAGTTATTTTCCGAATTTTATTGGTTCAAGACTTGAAATATTGCCCCCACTATTTATATTTGGCATTATTTCTTTCCTATATCACAAAATAAACAATATTAATCTTTCACGAATACATATATTTTATTTAATTTTATTATCAATTAATTATTTATCTAGTGGAAAAAGGGGTTTAATTATACCAATAATTATTGGAGTAATTTTTTACTTTATTATAAAATTGATTAGTAGGTTAAAACTAAAAAGATTTTCTTTAAATTATAAGTTTACGATTTTAGCAATATCTTTACCAATAGTACTCGCGCTTACATTAGCTAAGACTTACAAAGGTTATCCTTCCGTAGATACTAACTATGATAATTATTATTCTTATGTGGAAGATTTAAATTTAGATAATATATTTTTATATTTAGATGGAAGTACGCAGGAAAGAATTGGTAAGATAGTTAAAACTTTTATCCTAATAAATGAAAATAAATTTATATTTTTTATTCCTCAAGGAATTAATTCATTTAAACTAATTTATGGATTCTTACCAGATTCCATTCTTGAATCACTTTTTAGTATTGGAATTATACAATCTTTCCTTTTAGTAATAATAATTACTAATTTAGAATCAGTTAATATTTGGCTTAAATTAAATAAAAAGATAATCAATAAAATCTATTGTTTTATTCCTATTATTCTCATTTTAGGATATGGATTAACTTTTAATATACTGAATATAGTTTATATTTATCCTCCGCTGGCTTTTTTTAATTGTGTTATAAATAGCAAAATAAAAAAACTATTATATGATAGAGCTTAATAAAAATTTAATATGACTATTTTCTCCAGACTTGCATCCATGATGAAAGCATAATTAAATTCCATAAACAATTTCCATGATTTTTTTTACCTGATATATGTTCATCCCAGATTTTATCTATTAAGGAAGTATTTAAAGAAAACTCATTATTTTTTTTAAGATAAAAAAGCATATCATTTGCCCATGTTTTTACTGTTGTTCTAAGCATATTATCTATAGGTATATTAAATCCTTTTTTTGGTCTTTCTATAAGATTGATATCAATATAGTTACTAATTATTTGTCTCAAATGCAATTTTCCATTATTAAATTTAAATTTTTTATTATTAGGAATACATCTAGCATATTCAACAATTTTATGATTCAAGAAAGGTGACCTTGTCTCTAGTCCAACACCCATAGATGCTCTATCTGTTTTTACAAGAACATCATCTACTAGAAAATAACGAATATCCATATCCATCATATAAGAACGGAAATCTAGTTTTTTAATATTTAATTGATTTTTATAATTCATATATTCAATGATAGGTGATTTATATTTTCCAAAACCTAATTTACTAAAATCATTTTTTTCCCATTTTGTAAGGCATGATAGATATAAGCTATCTATGTTATTAATATTTTCAAAGTTATTAAAAATCTTCTCTAATTTCTCTCGATAGTTATCAACAGAAATCATATCAAAAATTTTTGTCTGTATTAACTCTGGTATTAATTGAAAGTTTTTATAAATATTCTTTATAAAAAAGCTTGGCATAAGTCTTTTAATTAATAGAAATTTTGGACCTGATAAATATCTTTGATACCCTCCAAATAATTCATCTCCTCCATCCCCTCCTAACGCTACTATTATTCCCATTTCCCTTGCCTTTTTTGCAACTAGATAGGTACCTATTTGTGAAATATCTCCAAATGGTTCAGAAAAGATTGTAGACATATATGGTAATGTTTCTATTACATCCTTTTTTCTAATAATTCTCTCTATATGAGGTATATCTAAGTTTTTACATATTCTTTTAGCGTAGATTCTTTCATCATAATTATTAGATGCAAATTCTTTTCCAAAACCACAAGTTATGCACTTAATGTTTTCGGCTAATTCTTTTTTTGCTAAAACAGCTATTAAAGTAGAATCTATACCTCCTGAGAAAAAAATTGCTTTTTCCCTTTCACAATACATTTGATCTTTTAAAACTTTAATTAAAAGATCATTTAAATCTTTAATAGAGTCTTCAAAACTTAATTTTGATTTATTACTTTCATTATTATAATTTAAATTCCAATATTTTTTTTTATCTAATTTTATATTATTTTCTAATAAATTTATTTCTAAGTATTCCCCTGGCAAAACTTTTTTTACTTCTCTATAAATTGATTTTGGAGCTGTAACCCATCCATTATTTAAAAAATCAGATAAACTTAAGTAGTCAATTTCTAACTTATTATCTGATAATGTTGTAAAGGATCCAATGTCTGAACTAAAGGCAAAAGATTTAAATTCATTATTATTTATTTGTCCATAATATAAAGGTTTTTCACCTATTCGATCTCGTACCAAAAAAAGACTTTTTTTTCTTTTATCCCATAAAGCTATTGCAAACATACCCTCAATTTTTTTTATGAAGTTTTCAAATCCCTCCAATGCAATTCCTTCTAACAGAACCTCTGTATCTGAAGTTCCTCTCCATTTTAACTTAAACTTTTTATCTAAATCTTTTTTTAGAGATTGATAATTATATATTTCCCCATTAAAAGACAGAATATATCTTCCATCATTTGAGATCATCGGCTGATTACCATTCTCACCAATACCTATTATTGATAATCGAGTATGAACCATAGCTATTTTATCTTCTTCAGAAATCCATTTTTGCTTATTATCAGGGCCTCTATTTTTAATATACAGAGCCATTGCATCTAATATTCTTGAGAAATTAATGCTATTAGAAAAATTTTTATATATTAATATTCCAGCTATTCCACACATAATTTAATTAGAAATATTCTTAAAATTTAAATATAAATTCATTTTTACTTTTGGAGTCTATCAGAAGAATACAATGAATAAATATCATTTAAATATATATTTTTATAATCCTTTTGAAACATCTTATAGATTTTTAAAGTTTCTTTAACAATTTTTTTTTCATCCATATTATTTAGAACAAAATTTTTGCCAATTTTAATTTTTTTATAAAAATTCTTTAAACCAATTTCTTTATCAATAGAATCGATTGCTTTTAAATAGGATTTTGGATCCCTATCATTCACTACATAAATCATCTTATCAGTAAAAACTTCACTTAATGCTTGTATAGATGATATTACAGGTATTTCAAGTAATAATGCTTCTGCTATTGCTCTTGGTAAACCTTCTCCATAAATAGATGGCACTATTAAAACAAAAGGTTTACGCTGAAATTTCAATAAGGGATTAGAGACAAAACCTTTAACTTTTAAATTCTTTAAATTCTTTAAATCTTTGACTTCTTTTTCTGTAAGGCTATCTGAAGAAGACTCATCTATATCTCCATAAACATAATATTTTCTATTTTGATCAATTTTTGCGATATTAATAAAAATATCAATACCTTTAGATTTCAATAATCTTCCACAATAAATACAACCTATTATTTTTTTATCTAATTTTTTTTGTAGATTATTATCTAATCCTTCAAGATTTTCTTTACTAAAATTAATTAATTGATTAGGGATACCAGAACCAGGAATTAAAGATATATCAGTATTTACAGGATTGCACAAATCTTCAAAAATTCTCTTATCTTTTGGATTTTGAAATATATATTTGGTTCTTGAATGATTTTTACTAAAGTATATAAAACTATTCCTTTCAAAAGTTCCAATAAAATAAATAACTTTTAAGATAAATTTTAAAAGTATACGTTTATTGCCTAAATTTAAGTTCCCAAGTCCAGCAAAAGACAGCACACATGGAATTCTTAATAATGAACTACATAAAGTGATAATTAGGTTTGATTTTAAAGTATGAGAATGAATTAGCTTTGGTTTTAATAATCTTAATATTAGATACATCTTTATTGACGCGGATATAAATTCTATTGGACTTCTTGCGTTCCTTCTTTTAATATCCCAAGGAATATGTAATGAAATATTTGATAATATCTTAGTACTACTATCGATAGGCGAAATTGATATTACTCGGTTTAATTTAGAACATTCACTAATTAAACCTAAACGATAATGAGCAAGATACCAAGAAGAGTTAGCAATGAATAAAATTGGTCTTTTAGCAATATGAAAGTCATTTTTATTATATTTCATATCTTATTTAAGAGATGCATATCTTTTATGCTTTATAATACATCGGAATGAGAATTCATTCAGTTGAAATATCCTCAGAAGGATTTTTATGATTTTAGAAAAAAGTAATATTTTAATATTTTCAACGTTATTTTTATCTACAGTATTATCTATTTTATTAGTTCCTAAATTAATAAATTTAGGTAAAAAGTTAAATTTACTAGACTTACCAGGTAAGAGAAAAATTCATACAAAACCTATCGTCAGATCTGGAGGGATTGCAATATTTATTGCTTATATCATACCAATAATTATTTTTTTTAATTTCTTAAACATAAGTAATGATAGGATCATTATATTTCTTATAGCTAATACACTTTTTTTCTTAATTGGTTTAATAGATGATTTTCTAAATATTTCTCCTTATATAAAACTTTTTTTTCAAATATTAATAACCTCAATAATCTTCGTCTTAGGTATTCAAATAATAGGAATTGATTTTTCAGAATATTTTTCTTTAGATATAAAAATAGTTTTCCCTAAAATCGTAAGTTATTTATTTACTATAATTTGGATAGTAGGAGTAACTAATTCACTAAATTGGATTGATGGTTTAGATGGATTAGCCTCTGGATTTTCTATTATTGTTTCTTTAGGTTTATTAATTATTAATATTACTCTTGGTCAATTAGAGCTGGCATTAATAAGTGCATCATTAGCAGGATCAAATATAGGGTTTTTAAAATATAATTTTCATCCCGCAAAAATAATGATGGGCGATAGTGGATCTTACTTTATTGGTTTTGCTTTAGCAATATTAGCTTTAAACATTTCTCCCGAAAATAGTCCAGACTTGTTCTCACTAAGAAAAGTACTTTTATTAAGTGTACCTGTTTTTGATATGTTTATTGTTATTGGCAATAGATTAATTAAAGGTAATAATCCTTTTTACGCAGATCAAAGTCATTTTCATCATAGATTACTTTTTATTAATCAGAATCAAACCAAAACTGTTTTATTAATTTATTTGATAAGTTTTATATTTACATCTATTACTGTTTATTTAACCTTATAAAAAATATGTTTTATAGTTATATTTATCATTTTATTTAATATGAAGATAGGGATTATTGGTTTGGGATATGTAGGATTACCTCTATTTTGTAGTTTGTGCTCTCACTTTAAAGTTTTTGGAGTGGATATTTCTAAAGACAAAATAAAAAATTTAAACTCAAACTTTGACTATACTTCTGAGCTAGATAAAGAGGGTTTAAATATTTTAAGAGAAAATGTTAAAAATATTTCTTATGAATACGAAATTCTTGATGATTGCGATGTTTATATTATTACAGTTCCAACTCCTATTGATTATGATAAAAGGCCTAATTTAAGAGCTTTAGAAAATTCAGTTTCTTCCATAACAAAATTCATTAAAAAAGGTAATCTCATAATACTTGAATCAACAGTTTATCCAGGTGCAACTTATAAATATATTGGTAAATATATTGAGAAAAATACACAACTAAAGTTAAATAAAGATTTTGGGATTGGTTTTAGCCCTGAAAGAATAAATCCAGGCGACAAGGTACATACTCTAAAAAATACAATAAAAATCATATCAGCATCCTCTGAATATTATTTAAATAAAATGGATTTAATTTATAGCAAAATTATATCTGCAGGTATTTATAAAACATCTTCAATAGAGGTGGCTGAAGCAACAAAGATTATGGAAAACGTTCAAAGAGATGTAAATATTGCCTTTATGAATGAATTCGAAGAAATTCTCAAAGCCATGAATATAGATATTTGGGAAGTAATTGAGGCAGCGAAAACAAAATGGAATTTCTTAAGTTTTACTCCTGGATTAGTTGGTGGACATTGTATAGGTATAGATCCATATTACCTAATTTATAAATCAGAAAATAATGGCATAAATCCCCATTTAATTAGAACTGCAAGAGAAATAAATGAGAGAACAGTCAGTATTAAAGCATTGAGTTTACTCAAGCAATTTACATATAAAAAGAATAAAAAACTATTATTACTTGGAATAACTTTTAAACCTGATTGTCCAGACATAAGAAACTCAAAAGTGATTGATATGATAAATTTATTAGAGGAGTTCGATTTAGATATAAAGATATTTGATCCATACATAAAACCAGAAAGATTACCAAAATTAAAACTTTTAAAAAATATTGATGAAATAAATAGTAATTTTGATCTTATTTGTTTAACTGTAGAGCATAAGTATTTCTTCTCTAAAACTTGGGAAAATCATATAATCAAAAAGGATATTAAAGATAAAATTATCTATTTAAGAGATTTATAATTTTAATATTTGATAATCTTTTAACAATTATAAAAATTATTAAACTCCTACAAATTAATATAAAAGTAATGTGATTACAAATGAAGTTAAAAAGTATTTTATTAACTGGCTCCGCAGGTTTTATAGGTGCTTCAGTTGCAAAACATTTCCTAAAAAAAGGTCATAAAGTTATAGGTATTGATAATATCAATAACTACTATGATATTAATTTAAAAAAAGATCGTTTAAAGGATATTGAAAAATTGATATCCTCAAAGGATAATTGGAAGTTTTATAATTTTTCTATCGAGAATAAAGATAAACTATATGATTTAGTTAAAAAAAACAAACCGAATATAATCCTGCATCTAGCTGCCCAAGCTGGAGTAAGATATTCACTTACAAATCCATCTGAATATATTCAGAGTAATCTAGTGGGATTTGGCAACATCTTAGAAGCCTGCAAGAAATTTAATATTGAACATTTAGTCTATGCCTCAAGTAGTTCAGTATATGGAGGAAATAAAGCTTTACCTTATAAGGAAGAGCATAATGCTGATCATCCGCTTAGTGTATATGCAGCAACAAAACGCTCAAATGAATTAATGGCTCATACTTATAGTCATATTTATAAATTACCAACAACTGGTTTAAGATTTTTTACTGTATATGGACCTTGGGGAAGACCAGATATGGCTCCTATTATTTTTACAAAATCTATTGTTAACAATAAGCCAATAAAAGTCTTTAATAAAGGTAATATGCTAAGAGACTTTACTTATATAGATGATATAGTCGAATCAATCTTTAGATGTTGTCTTAAACCCGCAGAATTAAATATTAAATTTGATAATTATAATCCAAGTCCAGATAGTTCTTTTTCTCCTTTTAAAATTTTCAATATCGGGAATGGTGTTCCGGTAAAATTAATTGATTTTATTGAAATAATAGAAGAATCATTAGGAAAAAAAGCAATAAAAATTTTTGAACCAATGCAAATTGGCGATGTCCAATCAACTTCTGCAGATACAAATAAATTATTTGAATGGATAGAATTTAAACCTAAAACTGACTTAAAGAAAGGAATAGATCATTTTATTAACTGGTATAAAAAATATTATAAAATCTCAACCTAAGCCTACTCTCCAAACATTTAAACCTAGAGATTGAAGATAAGATACATCTACTATTGATCTTGTATCAAAAACCCATGCTGGTCTCCTCATTGATTTTGATAAATTAGACCAATCAATATTAGAAAATTCATTCCATTCAGTTGTAATTACTATAGCATCACTACTATTAGCTGCTTTATAAATAGATTCTTCAAAATGCCATGATCCTTCATCAGGATCAAAGTTATTATCATCCGTTGATTTACTGATTTTGCCTAAAACAGATTCAATTTGATTAGGGCTAACTTGTGGATCATAAATATAAATATGACAGCCCTCCAACATTAATTCTTTGCAGATGTTTATTGCAGGCGACTCTCTAATATCATTTGTATTTGCCTTAAAAGCAAAACCTAAAATTGTTATTTTTTTACCGGTTATTGTTCCAAATAATTTTTCTACTATTAATTCTGAAATTCTTTTATTTTGCCAGTTATTAATATCAATTACTTTTTGCCAATAAGAGGCAACTTCTTTAAGACCATAATATTCACATATATATGTAAGATTTAAAATATCTTTTTTAAAACAACTTCCCCCGAATCCTGGACCTGCATTTAAAAAATATTCTCCAATCCTTCTATCAGTTCCAACAGCTAAACTAATATCATTTATATCAGCGCCTGTTACTTCACATAAAGAAGAGATAGAATTAATTGAACTTATCCTTTGTGCAAGGAAAGCGTTAGCAACAAGCTTGGAAAGTTCCGAACTCCAGAGATTAGTTTTAATAATCTTTTCCTTTTCAATCCAATTCAAGTAAATACTTTCCAAGGATTTTATAGCATCATTATCATCTCCTCCTATTAATACCCTATCAGGTTCAAGTAAATCATTAATGGCAGTTCCCTCAGACAAAAATTCAGGATTGGATAAGACAAAAAATTCCTTATAGTTTTCTGATGATTTATTAACTTCTTCATCTAAAATTTTCTTAATCGTTTGAGCTGTTTTTACAGGCAGGGTGCTTTTTTCCACAACTATAGTTTTGCCTCTAGAGAATTTTGAAATCTGTCTAGCACAAGCATCTATCCATTTCAAGTCACTTGCTTTACCGGCACCAACACCTTTCGTTTTTGTAGGGGTATTCACTGAGATAAAAACCATATCAGCTTTTGAAATATTTTGCTGTAGATCTGAAGAAAAAAATAAATTTATGTTTCTACATCGTGCGATAATCTCCGATAAACCAGGTTCATAAACAGGTAATTTAGATAAATCATCACTATTCCATAAATTTATTCTATTTTCATTTAGATCAACTACATTTATTTGTAAATTAGGGCACTTATCAGCCAGAACGGCCATTGTAGGCCCTCCTACATAACCTGCACCTATACAACAAATATTTTTAATAAGCATATTCATGATTTTATAGATTTTTGCATACTATTAAAGGTTTTATTTAGCCCATATTTAATGGAATATTTAGGATACCATTTTAAAGTTTTATTAGCTAATAAGATATTTGGTTTTCTTCTTAAAGGTTCATCACTAATTGGTGAGGTATATCTTATTCCACTATTAGATTTTGAAATTTTAATTATTAAGTTAGCTAAATCTTCAATTGAATATTCCTCATTTGGATTGCCAAAATTAATAGGTTTTTTATAATTTGAATTCATTAGTTTTAATAATCCATATACTACATCATCAACATAACAAAAAGATCTTGTTTGTTTACCATCCCCATTTATAATAAGGTCCTTACTTTGCAGTGCATTCCAAATAAAATTACTTATAACTCGACCATCACTGTAAAGCATTCTAGGCCCGTAAACATTAAATAATCTCGCTATTGAAATATCCAGATTATATTTTTTCATATATGCATAACACAAAGATTCCGCAATTCTTTTCCCTTCTGAGTAGCAACTCCTCTCATTAAATGTATTTACTGATCCAGTATAGTTTTCAGATTGTGGGTATTGCTCAGCTTTTCCATAGACTTCACTAGAGCTAGCAAATAGAATTTTTGCTCTATTAGATTTAGCTATCTCTAACAAATTTAAAGTGCCCTCAAAACAAATTTTTAGCGTCTTAATTGGCTCCAATTTATAGAGAGAGGGAGAGGCAGGGCATGAAAAATGCCAAATTTTATCAACCTTTAAATTAATTGGATTGACTATATCATGCTTAATAAATAAGAATTTAGGATGCATTTCCCACTTTTTAATATTAATTATGTCACCCGTCAATAAATTATCTAAACAAATAACTTCATCATCATTTTGCATTAAATAATCAATTAAGTAAGATCCTAAAAACCCAGCTCCCCCTGCAACAAGATGTTTCAATATTAAATAATTTTTCTACAATACTAACATTAAAATATAATTTAATGTTCAATAGGTTGTTGAAATAATGTAAAATAAACTAAACTTCATAAAATATTATTTATCAAATGGCGAAAGAAGAAAAGGAAGATAATTCAAATGATTTTATCTTAAAAGATGAAATTGATTTAAATAAATTAATAAGTTTTTTATTTAAAAATAGAATAATTTTATTATGTTTTTTGACATTATTTTCCTCTATAAACTTTACTATTAAAAACTTTTTTTTTAAATCATATACCTCAGAGATAGAGTATCTTTACAAAAATCAAGAAATGGCAAAAAATAATTCTTGTTTGCCGTCTTATATTGAAATTAATTCAAGATTGAAAGAAAATAAGACTTTGTTACCTATTTATAATAACTTTATTAAAAATCATAACTACTCAATTAATTCTTATTCCTTTTCTAAATGGCTAAAAAACAATTTTAAAATAATTGAGAGTAGAAATAAATTAATTAAGGTGGAATTAATAAATAAAACCACAGAAAATAGCAATATTTTAGTTAATTTCGCATCAAATCATATTAAAGAAAAACTTAATAAGCGTATTGATGATTGCTATAAAGAAAAAATATTCTCCATAAATAATCTTTTAAATTCAAATCAAAGAAAACATGATCAAATGGCTAATCAATTGCAAAAAGAACTAAATGAAAATGATAAAGATAAGCAATTTGATTATTTCACAGATATTTATAAGATTTATTTAAATAAGATTATTAATATTAATGATGGATACATAGATGAAAGGACCTATGAATTAGATTTTTCGAAATTACCTAAGGAAAGAATTACAAAGTTTATAAATTTTTCAAGAGAACTTAATAGATATTTGCAAAGACAAACTTTTTTTGAAAATAGGCGTAATAATATAGAGGTTGATAGATTAAAGTTTAAAGATCCAATCGAAATCATCTCCACAAGTCTTTATCAGAACCAAAAGAATATATCTTTACTATTTGAATCCCTTATGGTTGGTCTATTCTTGTCAACAATAACCGTTCTTATAATTAATATTAATAAAAAAGTATAGATTATTTTATTTTATAATTTCATTCAAAATTTATTACTGACATCTTTGTATCCAAAATTAAATATTCTGAAATCTAGTACATATGATTTGTCGTCATCATTTTCCTTGAAATTTAAATTAATAGAATAAGCTCTTCTATTAATACCTAAAGAATAAGTTGAATTTGTATATTCTCCATAATCCTCAGATTTAGAATTAATATTTATATAAGTTTTATATCCGAAAATAATAGGACCAAGAACTTGTTGTTTAAAACCAAATATTATTCTTGAGTCATCATTTAAATTATCAAATTTAAAAGGACTTTTATTATTCTTAAATGTAAATTCATTCATCACAGAGATATTACTATAGTCAAAAAAGTTTTTTTTCAGTTGTCCATATTGCAATCTTGGACCTATAGATAAAACTATATTATTTTGTTCATCGCCACTACTATATAAATAATTCCCAGAAGCTAAATTATAATTAATAAACAAACCTTGATTCACAAGTTCAGAATTATATATATTCTCTGAATCAAATTTATATTCTTTAGGATTTAAATCAAATATTTTATATTGATGCTTTAATGACAAAATCAAACCATATCTAAATAAATTTAAATGATTTTTATTTGCAGAAGTTTTAGCGCCAAATTCTCCAATATCAAATATTAAAGAATAATTTTTATTAAAATTATTTTTACTAAATGAATAATTATTTATCAATTTAGTTCCATATCCATAACGAACATCAACTCTATCGAGAAAAGCATAGAAGCCTAAATCAGAATTTAATTTTGAGACAACCTCTTTATCTTTTAAAATAATAGGTATTTCATCATCTTCAAAAGAATCTCTAGAAACTTCTTTTTTAAAAAGATTTTTTACTATAGTTAATTCAGAATTCAATGAATCATAAAATTTTTCATTATCTAAGGATTTAATAGTTGCATTTACATTAATATTCCAATCATTTATCTTTTGATCAAAATTACCTTTTAAAGCAAAATAATCAAGAAAACTTGCTTTTAAGTTAACATTATCACTATAAAAGGAACTATTTTTTTCTCTAAAAACTGATGTCTCACCATTATAAGCTCTTTGCAAAAGAAAATATGGAGTCAATTTTAATGTAAAATCATTTTTAGATTCATAAGTCCAAGGACTTTTATAAAAGTAGATACCATCAAATTGTTTTTTATCATACCCAAAACCCCATGTCGCTAAAGAATCTGAATCTTGTATAGTTTTACTTCCTAATGGAATTGTTAGAAAATCATCCAAGATCAAAGAGTTCTTTTTACTAAATAATTTTGACTTTCCATCAATTATCTCACCTTTTAAATCTTCACTTTTAACAATTAGTTGAGGTTTGTTAAAAGGATCATTTGTGAAGTAAACAAGTTCTGATTCAAATTTATTTGAACCTAATAAAATCCGCTTAGATTTAAATCTCCATTTATCAATATATTGAAAATCAAATTTTAAAGCGTCAAATCCTAATTTATTTTTAAATTGAATGTTATTGGATTTAAGTAATTGCACTTCTGAAGGTAAATTAATAATATCTTCTTTTTTAGTATCTATGTTGTCTTTAAATTTAAGTTTTTCATAGTTAAAATCATCTTCCAATGTTAATGAATCAACAACACCATAAATATTATCTATGTAACCTTTTTTTGTTTTAAAATCATACTCTAAATAATCAGAAATAAAATATTGATTACCTTTCTTAAAAACAATATTACCCTTAGCCTTAAAAATCTTTTTATCCCTTTCATAAGAAATAAGATCGGCCTTTAAGGATCCATCTTTAAAAATAACTTCAACATTATTTTCAGCATAGAAAATAGTATCTTTTTCATATTGTATCTCTGAAAAAATTTCTACTTCGAAATTTTGTATAGAATTATTTTTTATATTGTTATTTTCTTTAAAAAGAGATGCAAATATCTCATTCAAATTAATATTATCTTCTGCTAGAGTCTTTAATAATTTTTCGTGGTAAATAATATCTACTTTTTTGGCATATTCATAAGAATTATCTCTAAATTGTTCTTTACTTTTATAGTAATTTACTGAACAATAATCATTTACGCATTGAGCCATAGATGATTTATTGTTAAATAATATAAATATGAAATAGATAATAAATTTATAAGGACCATTTTTCATCATATGAATTATTTTAGTTCGATCAAATATTTAAATTCTATAGCTATAATTTAAAGCTAATTTAATTTATATTTATTTTTAAATATATTAATGTCCAAGATTTGAAAACTTAGACTTTTCTCCATACAGCTAATAACTTTCCTTGGAATACAACTTCATCTAAATTTAATACTATTGGATCATATTTTGGATTAGCTGCCTCTAGATATATCTTTGAATTCTTCTTAAAAAAGTATTTTAATGTTGTTCCCAAGCCTGGGACACAAGCACTCACAATTGTTCCATTCCTTAAAGCATATGAATCTTTTATTGGTTCCATTAAAACCATATCACCATCAGCTATACATGCCTCTATCATTGAATCTCCATTTACAGTTAATGCAAAAATATCCTTTTTTTGGAAAAGTTCTGATATATCAAAACTTTCCATTACATCATTGTATGTTTCGATTAATCCCCCTGCAGCAATGGAACCCATTATTGGTATACCCTTATCTAATATTTCATCAACTATTTGGAGGGTTCTTGCTTTACCCTCTTGCCAAGATATATAACCTTTTTCTTGAAGGTGTTTTAACCTACTCTGAATGGGTGCAGGGGATTTTAAACCCATAGCCTGCATCATTTGTCTAATGGATGGACTATGCTTAAAATCCTTCATATATTGTTTTATCCATTCATAAAGTTCATTTTGAGCATCAGTTAAATTTTCTCCCAAAGATTTAGCCATAAATAAATAACCGCTAATACATTTGTACCTCTTTTAAATATCTTTAGCAAGTGATTAAGAAAGCATTAAAGCCAATAGAGCTTGTTGAACATGCATTCTATTTTCTGCTTGATCATAAATTCTACTATTTTTACTTTCTATAACTTCATCTGTTATCTCTTTATCTCTATAAGCTGGCAAGCAATGAAGGACTATCGCATCTTTATTCGCTCTTTCTAATAAATTTGTGTTAAGAGTAAAACCACTAAAATGTTGATCTTTATCATCTCTATTTAGTTCCTGCCCCATGGAGGACCACACATCTGTATAAAGAATATCAGAGCCAGAAACAGCATTTTTAACATCTTTAGTAATGGTAACATTACTACCGCCTCGGTTTAATTCACTTGCTTTTCTTATAATAGATGGGTTTGGTTCATATCCTCTTGGACATGCGATTCTAATATTAAATCCCAATAATGAGCCACATAAAATCAATGAATTGGCGACATTGTTGCCATCACCGATAAATGTTAAGGTCAAATCATTAAATTTTCCAAAACTTTCATAAATGGTATAAAAATCTGCAAGGGCTTGACAAGGATGTTCTGAATCGGTGAGAGCATTTATTACCGGCTTTGTGGACCATTTTGCATATTCCTCTAAGTTACTCTGTTCGAAAGTCCTTATTGCAATGACATCACAATACCTACTTAAGACTCTTGCAGTGTCTTTAATTGGTTCTCCCCTCCCAATTTGCGAAGTACTTGGATTTAAATCAATCGTAGTGCCACCAAGTCTTGACATAGCCACCTGAAAGCTAACCCTTGTCCTTGTAGAGGCTTTATCAAAGATTAAACCTAAGACTTTTTCTTTAAAATTAACAACTAAATCCTTGTTTTTAAATTTTCTAGTCAATTCGAAAATTCTATTTAATTCATCTTTATTTAAATCAGAACTTGATAAAAAATTACATTTACTTAGTTTTTCAAGTTTATACATTAAGACAGATTTAGATAGTTTTTTATACAGGCATTTTGGATTCTGCTAATAATGTTTTCAAATCCTCCCCTTCAATAACTTCCTCTGAAAGGATCTTTTGTGAAATAGATTCAAGCAAAGGTAGATTATTTCTTAATATATTTAGTGCCATTTCATGAGCGTTATCTACAAGATCTCTTACCTCTTTATCAATAGCCTGAGCAGTAGCGTCACTCACAGCTCTTCTTGGGTTGTTTCCATTCCCAAGAAATTGCCCACCTCCCTGCTTATCATAAGCTAGTGGACCTAAGATTTCACTCATACCAAAAGTTCCTACCATTTGTTCGGCGATATCAGTTGCTCTTTGAAGATCGTTTGAAGCTCCAGTTGTTATTTTTCCAAAAACAATCTCCTCAGCAGATCTACCACCCAAGAGGGTTGCTATTTGTCCTTGTAATTCTTCTTTGGAGTTAAGAAAACGTTCTTCAGTTGGTAATTGAAGGGTATAACCTAATGCACTCATACCACGAGGAACTATTGAAATTTTTGCTACCTTTGAACCCCCAGGCATTAAATGTCCTACAATTGCATGTCCAACTTCATGATAAGCAACAACCTTTTTCTCATCATCCTGCAATACTCTACTTTTCTTTTCTAAGCCTGCGACAACTCTTTCTATTGCTTCACTTAGATCTTGTTGTTCTACACTCTTTCTATTACCTCTAGCAGCTAATAAAGCTGCTTCGTTAACCATATTAGCTAAATCAGCACCAGCAAAACCTGAAGTAGCTTGAGCAATAGAATCTAAATCTATTTCATTAGCTAACTTAACTTTTTTTGTATAGATTTCTAAAATTGTTTTCCTTCCAATTAAATCTGGTCTATCAACTAACACTTGTCTATCAAATCTACCAGGCCTTAATAGCGCAGCATCTAAAACTTCAGGTTGGTTTGTAGCAGCAAGCACTATAACTGGTTTATCAGACGCAGTAAATCCATCCATTTCGGTGAGGAGTTGGTTTAATGTTTGTTCTCTTTCGTCATTTCCACCAACAACTCCCATTGATCCAGAACGGCTTTTACCAATTGCATCTAATTCATCTATGAAGATAATACATGGAGCTTTCTTCTTTGCCTGTTCAAATAAATCTCTAACTCTTGCAGCTCCTGCACCTACAAAAAG
>CETK01000698.1_pt1 | contig 31701 bp, 23 predicted proteins | sample 361431 | NCBI WGS metagenome assembly CETK01 (sample SAMEA2622452, study PRJEB7988) | marine metagenome | biome: marine biome (ENVO:00000447); feature: surface water layer (ENVO:00002042); material: "saline water (ENVO:00002010), including plankton (ENVO:xxxxxxxx)" | depth 5 m | reverse complement strand
CTTCTTGAAGACCACGGTGGAATCTGGCGGTTTGATGCAGAGAAAGTTGGGCAGACTCAAAAAGATGGTGAATTTTTTGCAAGTGGTTTGAGAAGTATTGTTGCATTAGATTGGAATACTTCAGATAAAAGCCTTTATGCCGTGGTTCATGGAAGAGATGACTTACATCGTCTTTGGCCTAATCATTTTAGTCAATGGGAAAGTGCCCTTCTTCCATCAGAGGAATTTGTGAAAATTGAAAAAGGGGACCATTTTGGTTGGCCCTACTGCTTTTACGACCAAATGCAGGGTAAAAAAGTGCTTGCTCCTGAATATGGAGGAGACGGAACTATTATTGGTCGTTGTGCCGATTATAAAGATCCAGTAATTGGTTTTCCGGGTCATTGGGCTCCAAATGATCTAGTTTTCTACACCGGAGACGCTTTCCCTGATCATTACAAAAATGGTGCTTTTATCGCTTTTCACGGCTCAACTAACAGAGCCCCTTACCCACAATCTAGCTATTTTATTGGTTTTGTTCCTTTTGAAAATGGAAAGCCTTCTGGAGAATATGAAATTTTTGCTGATGGTTTTGCAGGGGTGGATCCAATTGTCAATACTCGAGATGCGACCTTTCGACCCATGGGAATCGCCTTTGCTTCTGACGGATCAATGTATATTGGTGAAACAGAAAAAGGAAGGATTTGGAAAGTAAATTTCACTGGAAAATGGTAATTGGAAAACTTGATCCTAGTTCATACATTCAACAAATAGTTTATTTTTAAGCATGATTCCGTCTCTAATTTTTTATGAATACTATTGACTTTACTTTGAAAAAAAAATGAATTGGAATTTATAAAAATTCAGCTTGAGCGTTAAAAATGATGATACACGAGAATTTAAATTTATTGCCTAAGAATTTTAAGATATTTTACACCACTTTACTAACATTAATAGCCTGTGAAAGCCAAATAAAAAAAAATCCACTAGCCCAAATGGAAGAGAGAAAAAATCTAAGCCATATAAGAACTCCAGATATCATAAAAGACCGTATCGAGCTAAAAGATATGGCTATTGGTCAAAAAATCTACAATCAATATTGTATGGCTTGTCACCAATCAAACGGTAAGGGAGCTTCGGGCAGGTTTCCACCTCTTAATGCTACTGATTGGGTCATTGGAGATAAAGAAAGATTGGTTCACCTTATCCTGAACGGAATGGAAGGAGAAATAGAAGTAAATGGAGAAATTTATAATGGATTGATGCCACAACATTCTTTTTTAAATGATGACCAAATTGCAGACGTTCTAACCTATATTAGAACACATTTTGAGAATAAAGCCACTATTATTACTGCCGAAGAGGTTGAAAAATTTCGAAAATCAAACAAAAAATAACCACAATAATTGTAATTTAAACCAACTTATATGAAAAAATCAATATTATTATATTTTTCGCTAATAATGATGAGTTTCCAAATCATGGCTCAATCTTATGACATGGTCATCAAAGGAGGACATTTGATAGATCCTATAAATAAAATTGATCAAATCATGGATGTTGCCATTAGCGGAAATAAAATTGCCGCTGTTAAAAAGAGAATTCCGATAGAACAGGCCAAAAAAGTAGTGAATGCTTCAGGACTAATTGTAAGCCCTGGACTTATAGATATGCATACCCACAACTTTTTTGGAACTGTTCCAAATCGCTATTTAGCAAATAGTTTTTCCGCTGTTCCCCCTGACGGTTTTACCTTTCGAACTGGCGTTACAACTGTCGTTGATGCAGGCAGTCCAGGCTGGAGAAACTTTGAACTTTACAAATCTCAAGTAATTGACCAATCAAAAACTAGAGTGTTATGCTTTTTAAATATTGTTGGGGCTGGAATGAGTGGCTCTCACAGAGAACAACATATAGATGATATGAATCCTGAAATGGCGGCCATTGTCACTAAACAAAATAAGAATTATATTGTTGGTATTAAGCTTGCACACTTTATGGGTTTTGACTGGACTCCAACAGAGTTAGCTGTTGAGGCTGGTAAATTAAGTAGTACTCCTGTTATGATTGATTTTGGGGGAAGTAATCCAGAGCTACCCCTAGATAAATTATTTTTGGAAAAACTGAGACCTGGAGATATATTTACCCATGCCTATGCTCACGTAAACGGTAGAACACCTATTGTTGATGATAGTGGTAAAGTAAGGGATTATGTTTTTAAAGCACAAAAAAGAGGTATTGTTTTCGATGTAGGTCATGGAGGAGGTAGTTTTCTTTTTGAACAAGCTATTCCAGCTATCAGACAAGGGTTAAAACCAGATGTAATCAGCACCGACCTTCATACAGGAAGTATGAACGGGGGTATGAAAAGCCTGAATAATGTCATGTCTAAGTTTTTAAATATGGGATTGACTGTTCAAGAGGTAGTTGCTGCAACTACTTCAAGACCTGCCAAATACATTCAGAGAAAAGACCTGGGTCATTTGTCTGTTGGTGCTGAAGCAGATGTGGCAATTCATAACCTTAGAAAAGGGAACTTTGGATTTATTGATGTACGAGGCAAACGAATGAAAGGGAATCAGAAACTAGAGTGTGAATTAACCCTAAGAGCGGGAAAAGTAGTCTATGACTTGAATGGCTTGGCCGGCCAAGATTGGGATAAATAATAATGAAACTACTCTCAAAATATCTTTTTGCACTCTCAGGTTTGATGTTCATCCTTTCCATGGGACTCTATTTCTCTGGAAATATTGTCATGACAGGGCCCACGCTCATATTATTTTTTTTGAGTTTGGCTTTTGCCATGAGAGGAACTCAGAATTTAAAAGGGTTTTCTTTTACTGTGCTAATATTTGCCGCCGTAAGCCTATCGCTATACTTCCCCCAAACCTTTGTTCAGTTTGGGGATTTTCAACTCAAAAAGCTCATTGTTCCTTTATTGCAAATCATCATGTTTGGTATGGGAACTGCTATGAGTTTTAATGATTTCTATGGGGTAATCAAAATGCCTAAAGGAGTTTTAGTGGGTTTAATTTGTCAATTTAGCATCATGCCCATTTTGGGATTTAGTTTGGCGACCTTATTTGATTTCCCGGCAGAAATTGCCGCGGGAGTAGTCCTTATCGGTTCCTCGCCCAGTGGCTTGGCCTCTAATGTTATGGCATACTTGGCCAAAGCTAATATTGCTCTTTCTGTCACACTGACTGCAGTGGCTACTGTAGTGGCCCCCTTTATGACGCCGCTATTGATGAAGTATTTTGCAGGTGCATTTGTCCCAATTGATTTTTTAGCCATGATGCTCAGTATTGTAAAAATGGTGATTCTACCCGTGATATTGGGATTAATTTTCAATCACTATTTTCATGGTAAAGCAAAATGGTTAGACAAAACTATGCCAATTGTATCTATGACTGCCATAGCTTTAATCATTGTAATCATAACTGCAGCAGGAAGAGATTCTCTTTTATCCATCGGAATTCTGTTGATTTTAGCAGCGATTATCCACAATTTGTTAGGTTATCTGCTGGGATACTGGGGTTGTAGATTACTGAAAATGAAAGAACAAGACTGTCGTACCATTGCTTTGGAGGTGGGTATGCAAAATGGAGGTTTGGCCTCGGGAATCGCCTTAGAAATGGGTAAGGTGTCTACTGTAGGTTTGGCACCGGCTGTATTTGGTCCGTGGATGAATATTTCCGGATCATCTTTGGCCACATGGTGGCGAGACAAAGATCCCGAAAAAAGTAAAACTTAAATTATATTCAAATGATCTTAAAAAAATTAATTAAAGCACCTTTTATTATTTTTTGTGTATTAACCATCAACAATAACTATTCACAAAACCTAAGTGTAGATCAAATGAAATTTTTGACCCACCAGTGGGAAGGAGAACGATTTGAAGACGGGAGGCCAAAAGTCCCTGTAGACATCTTGAAACGGATGAAAAAAGTAACTATTGAAGAAGCTTGGGGTGTATTGAGAAACGAGGACTTTCACAACCAATTCGAGGGAGGTTGGAAACCCCTCCACGATGACGTGACTGTTGTTGGAAGAGCACTCACAGTCCAGTACATGCCGAACCGACCTGATGTCGCTGATCAAATTAAACAAAAAGGTTTAAATGCTGGAGAAATAGGAAATACCAACTCCTGGCCCATTGACCGACTGGAGGAACACGATGTATATGTGGCCGACGGTTTTGGTAAAATTGTAGATGGAACACTGATTGGAGATAATCTAGGGAATTCCATATATGCCAAATCGAAAACAGGTGTAATTTTTAATGCCTCGAGCAGGGATATGGAAGGTCTCTCCGAAATAAAGGGATTCAATGCTTTTGTCAGAGACTGGCATCCCTCATTTCTTACTGAGGTTATGCTGTTGAGTATCAACGATCCAATCAGAATAGGAGCTGCCACGGTAATGCCTGGTGATGTAGTATTGGCCAAAAAAGAAGGGGTGATTTTTATCCCTGCCCACTTAGCCGAGAAAGTAGTGATTACCTCTGAGGTAGTAAGGCTTAGAGATCTGTTCGGTATCACAAGACTCAAACAAGGAAAATATACCCCAGGACAAATCGACAACAAGTGGTCGGAAGAAATAGAAAAAGATTTTTCTAAATGGATCAGAGACCACATCGATGAGCTTCCTGTACCAAAAGACCAAATCCAGGAATTGATTAAAAAAAGAATGTGGTAAAAGTTTAACTCTTAAATTTAAAAAAATGAAACACAACCAAAAAAGAAGATCCGTACTAAGAAATATCGGGATGGGCATGGCCGCCCTTTTCGGTGTCACTGCTGTAAAAGCAGCCCCATCCAAAAGTAAAAAGGAGGTCGTTGGTACGATTGTTGAAGATCAAAAAGTTCCATTATTTTCTGGAGCAGTTCGACACGGCAACACACTCTATATTGCAGGAAAGGGAGCACATTTTGATGGGGACATCAAAGATCATACCGACCATGTATTAAAAGAATTACAAAAAGAACTAGAGCGAAACGGTTCATCTATGGAACAAGTACTGAAAGTGAATGTTTACTTAGCTGACCTTGCCGACTATCACAAAATGAATGAAGTCTTTAGAGGACGTTTTGGCGAAAATCCGCCAGTAAGAACTACTGTTGCGACCTATGGTGGTGTTCCAGGAAATTCTCTGGTTGAGATGGATTGTATCGCAGCCGTTGAATAACTTAAAAATAAAAATGATGATTAATAGAAGAAAAGTACTCCAATCACTTGCAGCCCTTCCCTTTGCAGGAAGTTTATTCGGTGCAAACAGTTTATCTGGTCAAACGAATTCTGCTGCGGTAGTCTCAAGCTTAAGACGAGATTTTTTTAAAGAACTCGGGCTCCGAACATTTATAAATGCTGCTGGGACTTATACCTCCATGACTGGCTCTTTGATGCCGAAGGAGGTAGTCGAGGCTATTAGCTATGGGGCCAATGAATACGTAAATCTTGATGATCTCCAAGATAAAGTGGGAGAACGTATCGCCGAATTATTAGAGTGTGAATACGCTACGGTATCCTCCGGTTGTTTTGGTGCCATGAGCATTGGTATGGCAGGTATACTTACTGGAAAAGACCCCAAAAAAGTAAAACAACTTCCCAACACTGAGGGAATGAAAAATGAGGTTATTATGCAGGAATCACACAGTATAGGGTACGCCCAAGCACTGACTAATGTGGGTGCTAAAGTGGTCAGGGTAAAAACCGCTAAACAATTGGAAAGGGCGATTACTGACAAAACTTGTATGCTTTGGTTTCTCAATGCTCATACCGATCGGGGTGAAATCAAATGGGAGGAATTCATTGCTTTAGGGAAAAAACATAATATCCCAACTTTTATCGATTGTGCAGCTGATGTGCCACCCGTAGAAAATCTATTTCGCTTTACCAAAATGGGATTTGATTTGGTAGCTTTCTCAGGAGGTAAAGGATTGAGAGGGCCTCAAAGTGCGGGTTTACTTTTGGGAAAAAGGGAATATATCGAAGCTGCACGTATGCATACTCCACCCAGGGGAGAAACCATTGGTCGAGGGATGAAAGTCAACAAAGAAGAAGTTTTAGGTATGTTGGCGGCTTTGGAATTGTATCTTGAAAAAGACCACCGCAAAGAATGGGAAATGTGGGAATCACAAATCCAACTCATCAGTGACAGTGCCAACTCTGTAGCAGGAGTAGAAACTGAAATTCATGTTCCAGCCTATGCCAATCATGTTCCCAGTTTACGCATACGTTGGGATGAAAAGAAAGTGAAAATAAGTCCTAACGAGGTAAGGAAACAATTGACAGAGGGTCACCCCTCCATTCAAACCGTGGGAGATTCCAAGAGCGTAGGTATGACTACTTGGATGATGGTTCCTGGTCAGGAGCGTATCGTTGCCAAAAGAGTGAAAGAAATTTTATCATCTGCCATATAGATTATAGTCATGAAGAAAATTATTTATTTGCTGGTTTTGAGCTTTGGGCTTTCCCTTGCTACCTGTAGTTCACCACCATCGCAAAACAAAAAAGTCAAGGACAAATCTGATTTCAATCCGGAGGCTAAATTAGATAGCATGGGAATCGTGCTACCCCAACCGGCTACTCCAGTTGCAAATTTTGTCAATACTGTACAGGTCGGAAACTTACTTTTCCTATCCGGTAACGGTCCTTTAAGGCCCGATGGCAATTTTATTACTGGAAAAGTTGGTACTGATTTGAGTATAGAAGAAGGTTATGAGGCTGCACGACTTACAGGTATCAATCAAATTGCCATTCTAAGAAGTGCATTGGGTGACCTTAAAAGGGTCAAAAGAATCGTCAGGGCTACAGGCATGGTTAATGCATCACCAGACTTTACTCAGCACCCTAGTGTTGTTAATGGTTTTTCGGATCTGATGGTAGCTGTTTTCGGTGAAAGAGGAAAACATACCCGGGCTGCTGTCGGAATGTCTTCTTTGCCTTTTAATATTGCAGTTGAGATCGACGTGATTGTCGAGATAGAATAAAAAATAATCCTTATGAAAAAGGTGTTTTTCCTTTTTTCAATGGTTTGGATTGTTACAATTCGTGGGCAAAACTCCTTTTCAACTCATATCAACCATTCCTTGGAATCTAAAATTGATTCCATTGTCCAAGCGGGAATTCAAAACAAAGCCTATCCGGGAGCTCAAGTTTTGATTTTTAAGCACGACACTGTAAGACTGAATAAAAGCTACGGATTCCACACTTATGATTCTATTGTTCGGGTAGAAAATCATCATTTGTATGACCTTGCCTCTGTAACCAAAATTTTAGCCAGTACTTTGGCCTTTATGAAGTTGTATGAAGACTACAACATAGATTTGAATCGAAAGGTTTCGGATTACATACCACTTATCAAAAACACGAATAAAAAAAATTCCACTTTTATGGAGGTATTAAGCCACCAAGCCGGATGGTTGCCCTACATTGAACACCAGAAAACAGTTAGGCGTAAAAATGGAAAATTGAAAGCGAGAACTCTATCCAGTATTCAAAATAATCTATATACAAAACCACTCACCGATTCCCTCTTCATTCATAAGAGTTATAAGAAAAAAATAATGCGCAGAATCAAAAGGACTCCGGTCGAAAAAATTGGGGAGTACCGCTACTCTGGGCTATTGTTTTTTCTTTTGCCAGATCTGGTTGAGAAGTTAAGTGGGCAGTCCTTTGATCAATTTTTAGACAGTAATTTTTATGACCCCATGGGCATCGAGCGATTGACCTTTAACCCTAGTTTTAAATTTCCAAAAGAAGAAATTGTTCCTACCGAAAAGGATTCTTTATTTAGAAAAACTTTGGTACACGGTTGGGTTCACGATGAAGCAGCTGGACTTATGGGAGGTGTTTCCGGAAATGCTGGTTTGTTCGCCAATGCAAGCTCGTTGGCCAAATTATTAAAAATGTTTCTTGATTGTGGGCAATTCGAAGGAATACAATTTTTAAAACCAGAAACCCTTGAACTCTTTACATCACGAACTTATCCTAATTCTGATAATCGAAGAGGACTTGGCTTTGACAAACCCTCATTGGATTCAATACCCTCAGAGCGCTATCCCTCAGAAAAATGCACAACTGAAAGTTATGGTCATGGCGGATTTACTGGGAATTTGGTATGGGTGGATCCTGTTCATCAATGTTTTATGATTTTCCTTTCGAATAGAGTTTACCCCACCCGAGAACAAAGAGCTTTATACCGTTTGAATATAAGAAGTAGTCTTTTGGACGAAGCCATAAAGGCAGATTTAGAGTTTTAGGCCCTCACCTCTCTATTACCGGAGTGATCCATACCCTGAGCTCTTTCCAATTCCACCATTTTTTTGGGTCGAAAATTGAGAATGAAAGCCCTTCGATGACCAGAAGTATTGTTACCGCGGCTATAGTGAAGCGTATGTCCATGATGGATGGCACAAGAGCCAGGTTTTAAGGGAACTGCTATACTCTCATTCTCTGAGCCTGAACATTGCAACGCCCCTTTTACTGATGGCTGAAAATGTTCCCTCAATGGTGATTGATGAGATTTGGGGGTGTACCACATACAGCCATTTTCAAGAGTAGCCTCGTCAATGGCAAACCAAATACTCAACGCTCTTTTATCTGGCATATCAATCCAATAAGCTGCATCCTGATGCCATGGGGTAGGTTGATTCGTGTGTGGTGCCTTGTTGATCAGCATATCAAAATCTAATATCATATCTTCCCCCAAAAGTTGCTGTGCAATTGCTAAACCTTTTTGATGCATGGGGTGTCGGAGTAAATTAGGATAAATTCTAGAGGGAAGCATGATTTGAGTAATGTACTCCATGTCTTTGTCCTCTTTACCGGACAAATCTGATCTTAAATCAGCAGTATCAAATTCGTTATTTATAAATGCATCATAAGTTTTGGAATAAAAGACTATATCTTGTTCACTGAGAATTTTTTCCAGCTCGAGATAACCCTCCTGGTTAAAGAATTTTAATTGATTGGAGGAAATCATAGGCCTCTTTTTTGGATAGTTTTATAAATTTTAGGTGTATTGTTATTCCTGCTAAAGATCAAAAATTCTTCACCACCGGCAGAAATGATTTTCTGAATGTTTCTGACTTCACCGGCTAACATCAAGCCTGTTTCTGAAGCATCTTTATAACTGAATTGCCCCTTTCCATTGCCCAACAAACAGATCCCCCTGATCGCATCATAGTGTCCAAATTTCACCCTAGAGGCGGTAAAATTTCCTCCCATCACAATGTCTAGATTCCCATCTTGATCAAAATCACCAGTATTGACACCATAAATAGGTGATAACTGAACTTCTTTGGGAAGGACAGAAATCTTAAATTGTCCGTTCCCCAGATTATCAATATAGCTGGTCTTAAAATTTTTGGCAAATAAAACTTTCGACCCTTCTAATTCGTCATTGGTAAAAACTTGATCAACAGTCAACCCTGCATACTCGTTGTATCTTACAAATCTGTTTTTTAAAATAGTTAATTGTTGCTGGATGTCATCTTTAGAAAATACTGGATAGTTTTTCCCTTCATCATAACATGAGAGGATAGGATCTACCGAACCATTATTGTCATAATCTTTTGCATAGATACTAACAGGTTGTTCAATTGATGTTGTCAATTGTGAGTTTAACCCAAAATTACCGGCAACATAATCCATATCTCCATCTTGATCAAAATCACCTTGAACAATACAGTTCCACCACCCCTCTGTATCTTTAAACCCTACTTCATTAGTAATATTTTGAAAGGTTCCATTTTTATTTGTAAGTAGTGTGATGGGCATCCACTCCCCTACTAGCATTAGATCCATTTGGTTGTCTCCATTATAGTCAGTCCAAAGAGCATCTGAAACCATTCCAATATTTTTTAATCCTGGAGCTTTGTCATCTGTGACGTCTTTAAAAATTCCTTTACCGTTGTTCTGCAAAAGGTAACTATTAGGAGCAAAAGGATATTCGTTGGGCAACACCCTTCCCCCGACAAATAGATCTTGGTCGCCGTCATTATCAAAATCATGAGCCTTTACAACCGAACCACTAGAGGTAAAATCAGGAAGATTATTTTCTGATTTGAAAAAATTTCCTTTTCCACTATTGATATATAGTCGATCTTTTAAGGCAGGATCCGTTTTTTCAAATTCATTTCCACCACTGACTACGTAGAGATCCAAATCCCTGTCCCCATCTGCATCGAAAAATATGGCTCCCATATCCTCAGAAAAGGCATCGGAATGTAGGTCGATTTTATTGGACTTAATAAAACCCCCTGAGCGGGTTTGCAAGTAAATTCCTCCTACAGACCCTTTTGCCCCACCTATAAAAACATCTTCTATTCCATCTTTGTTGACGTCGCCTACTGCAAGCTTTGGCCCAAGGGTAGATAGCATATGAGGCAGCATGATCTCTCTTTTAAAATCGTTGTAATTATTTTCCTTGTGGGTAAAATCAAGTTTAGTAACTTCCTTGAATAATTTGGTCTCAGTGTATTTTTCTATTTTCAAACCATTAACAGCATCTTTTTGAAATAGGGTAAGGATTTGATTGGGTTGAACATCGGTAATAATCTGCTTTTTTTGGTTTGGCCAAATAACCTCCACTTGGTCAACAATGGTAGATTTACCAATCCCAAAAATTAGGTTAAAATCTACAGATGATTGATAGCCTCTGGTATTTAATAATTCCTGCGTTTGGGTCATTCCTCCAGCAGTCACTTTTACCTTGGCCCCGATACCTAATCTATTTTTTTCTGAACCCTGTAAAGTAATTTTTACAAAGTTGTTTTGAGTAAACTTTTCGGCATTATTTCTGTAAATAAAGGCCTTTTCATCAATATTGTTGACAATCAAGTCCATATCTCCATCATTGTCCAAATCCGCATAAGCTGCCCCATTGGAAAGAGTTTTTTGATCGAGACCCCAGTCTTTATTCATCTTGGAAAAGGTCAAATCTCCATTGTTTTTGTAGGTATAGTTTTCCTCTACTGTGGAGGGCATTTTTTCAATTAGTTCAGTAAGTTTAATTTTTTCTTTGGTCTTTCGTTCATTAATTTTTTCCTGGACTACATAATTCATAAAATCCATGTTGGTATAATCTTTGCGGTAGCCATTGGTAATAAAAAGGTCCTTAAAACCATCATTGTCCAAATCGGTAAACAATGAAGCCCAACTCCAATCTGTATTGGATACGCCAGAAAATTGACCGATCTCAGAAAAGTAATCTCCACCTCGATTGAGTTGTAACATATTCCTCATGGTTTGATGATAGAAACCATTCTTATCCAAATGACTTAACTTTTCAAAATTATCTGGCCCAGAGGTCATTTTAATTCTATAATTCCCCTCTGGTAGCATGTCGAGTGTCATTATGTCTGTTAGCCCATCATTGTTAATATCGGCAATATCCGAACCCATTGAATATAGGGAGATGTGTCCGATATAATCTTCCAATCTTTCTGAAAAAGTTCCATCTCCATTATTTAGGTATAAATAATCTTGTTCATTGTAATCATTGGAAATATACAAATCCAACCACCCATCATTGTTCAAATCAGATATAGCAACACCCAAACCAAATCCGAGTATATTAGAAATCAGTCCTACCTGATCACTTACATCGACAAATTTTCCATTGTCATTTCTCATCAATTTGTCAGAGTAAGATTTATTTTTTTGTTTTTTGTGGTGCCTTGAAATTTTTCCCAATCCGGCATATTCTTGAGTAGAGTGGTTAAGAATATACAGGTCTAAATCCCCATCTCTGTCATAATCAAAAAAAGCAGCTTGAGTAGTATATCCCGAATCATCTACTCCATATTGTTTTCCCATTTCTGTGAAAGTCATATCTCCATTATTAATGAAAAGTAGGTTTTTTCTACTGTCGGGATTTTTTGCCGCAGAACGACAAACATAAATATCAATAAGTCCATCTGCATTTACATCTGCCATAGTTGTACCGGTATTCCAATACCCTGCCGCAAAAACCCCTGCTTGTTCTGCTATTTCTTTGAAATTGAAATTACCTTGGTTAATATACAGTCTACTCCCAACCATATTTCCAGTAAAATAAATATCAGATAGACCATCATTGTTTATGTCTCCAATCGCAACACCACCGCCATTATATAAATAGCCATAATTGAGAACGTTAAACTGCTCCGTTTCCTTTAGGGGATTTTTAAAATTTATCCCAGTCACACTCGAGGGCATTAGGGTAAACATTTTGTCAGCCGAAGGGGTGCAAGAAAAAAGGACCAAACACAATACAAAGGGTATTCTTGACAAGAAGGTAGGTCTCATAAAATAATTTTTTAAGAAAATCATTAACTACAATTTAAAAAAAAAAAGCCTGTAAAGATACAGGCTTTTTTTACTAAAATATAGTAAACAACTAGAAGTTTCCTCCAGGCTTATCCCACCACAGTCGGGTATTAATCTCATCGGCTCCACCAAGAGCAGATACTCCTGAAGCATAACCAGATGCATTATTATTTTTCTCACCAACAGGGAATACCATTCGCTTCATAAACTCATCAGCTGGAACAATTCCAAAGTCTGAATTGCTATCATTCTTATAGTTGTAAGGAAGTTTCGGATATCCAGTTCTTCTGTGATCAACCCACGCTTCAATAGAATTGGTATAAGCAGCAATCCATTTTTGAGTAATAATTTTCTCTAAATTTTCCTCATTGGTTCCAGTTGGATTCCAAGCTACAGTCGCAGTTATTCTAGAGGCAAAGTCATTAACATCACCTGTTTCAACCACATCATCATAGTCAAATGGAGTTCCAGTGTTGTTAGCTAAGTAAGCGTCAACTCCACCTGCTCCCCAATAAGCGAAGGATTCTCTAACTCCAGCTTCGTAGTGATCTTGAGCTGTTCCGCCGCCAACAGACCAACCTCTTAGTGCAGCTTCAGCAAGGATTAAATGAACCTCAGCAGCATCTATTAACTTTCTGTTTGATGCACTTTTAAAGTCGCTACTAATTGTTGAATAAGGAAGGTGAAGTGCCTTAGAGGCAAGGAAAGCACCATTTCTAATTCCTTTGTAAGGGAAGCCAGGGTGGTCAGCTACAAGACTAGCATCAGCCACAGGATCCCAATACTTTCCAGCTCTCGGATCATCATACCCTCCCAAAATAGACTCCATAGATGCACTCATACGAGTGTCATTCCATGAGAAACAAATTGTTACCTCGTGAAAAGGCCTTCCATATAGATCTAGCATCATATTGTCTGCATTAGTAGTGATTAATCCACCTGGATCACTAACAGCTTTTTCAACTTGAGTTTTAGCAAGGGCTGGATTAGCTTCAACAATTCTCATTCCTAATCTTAGTCTTAAGGAATTTGCCATTTTAATCCAATGAGGAATACTTCCATTATATGTTGCATCAAAATCAGAAAAGCCTGAGTAGCTTGTGTTTGCTGAGAATGTAGAAACTATCTGATCTAGCTCACTAAACCATGTATTGTACAAGCTCTCTTCACTGTCATACAAAACATCACCTTGAGTCCCATAATTAGAGTAAATAATTGGACCATGATAAGCACTAAGTCTAGATGTTCCAAGTATTTGAATAAGCTTTGCCCACTGAACAAACATATCGTATCCATCTGCCTCTGCAATTTGGATAACCTGTCTTCCAGGAGCCATTATTGAGCCATAAATTCTATTCCAATACTGGTGTATCCATCTAGGATAGTAAGTTGTATTATTCACTCCCCCAACAAATGGAGTTGGTGTAGCGTAATGTCTTACCCATGAGTCATTATTAAGGTTGTGCATTACCTGATTACCACTCAGTGCCTCAAGCATTGAAGGGAAATAAGCCCCAATGTGGTTAAAGTTTTGCTTTAATGACTCATCAGTAATTTGATTAGGGTTAGTATTCAACTCGGCGAAATCGTCCGTACAGGAATACAAAGTAACTAATCCGATTAGTAAAATGTAAAAAATATTTCTTTTCATTGTTTTCTGTGTTTAGAAAGTTAATCTTAAGTTCATTCCAATAGTTCTTGTAGAAGGAAGATTGAAATTGTGTATCCCTTGATTATTTCTTGAAGTGCTCATCGCCAATTCTGGATCAAATGGAGCCTCTGCTGTATAAAAGAGATTGTTTCCAATGAGAGATAAACTTGCACTATCAAGTGGTAAGCCTAGTGACTCAGTGTCAATATTATATCCTAAAGAAAGCTGGGTTAATCTTATGTTTGTTCTGTCATAAATGTATGCCTCAGCGATACCATTTCTGTCACCTTGGGATTGATACCATTTTACAGGGTCTACAGAACTTACAGCAGTACCATCTTCCCTTGCAGCATTAACAGAAACACTTCCAGCATCTCTTGCTGCAGCAGTTCTGGCAGATACACCAAATCCGTTTAGCATAGTCTCTGTGTGTGAGTAGACTTTACCTCCAAACTTACCATTAATGATAAATCCAGCTGTAATTCTGTCGCCTAATGTGAAATTGTTTGACCAACCAAGACTGAAGTCTGGCTCAGCATTACCAGCAAATTCTCTATCTGCAGAAGCAAGTGGAGTTCCACCAGCATCTAAAAGAATTCTTCCTTGTGCATCTCTTCTGTGCATGAATACATACATGTCTCCGATAGAACCACCAGGAACAAATCTTGATTGAACTGTATCACCACCACCAGTGCCAAGACCAGCAAGGTCAGGATGAATACTTACAACTTCATTATTGTTTTTAGTGTAATTCAATACAGAGCTCCAAGTTAAATTATCTTTTTCAATAATTTTTCCAGTGATGCTAATTTCAACTCCGTCATTTATAATTTCTCCAGCATTAACAAAGTATCTTGTGTAACCAGATCCTGAGGGTGCAGCTAGGGAAAGGAATTGGTCAGTGCTTTTTATGTTGTAGTAAGCCAAATCAAGACCAATCTTATTATTTAAAAATCTAACATCTATACCAAACTCAGTGGTTTCGATCATTTCCGGCTTTAAATCTGTAAACGGCTTTTGTGTGTTACGATTAACACCACCTGAAGCTGTTATAGTATTTGCAGGACTAATTCTGTTAAAAGGTACTTCGTTACCAACAGTCGCTGCCGAAGCTCTAACTTTGGCAAAACTTATTATTTGAGGTAACTCAACCATTTGAGAAACTATAGCAGATACTCCATAAGACGGATAGAAATATGATTCATTTCCGGTACCAGCAAAAGTGGATGCCCAGTCATTTCTACCAGACACGTCAACAAAAAGGAAATCCTTGTAACCAAAAACGAAGTTTCCAAAAACAGCTTGCTTTTCAACTCTACTACTTAATGTAGACTGAACTTGAACGTTTGTTGGTAGGTTTTGGAAATTGAATTCGTTAGCATAGAATAATAAACCATCGTTTCCGGAACTAACACTCACACCATCACCAAATTTTTGATGTTGGATAGAAGCACCAGCAATAACATTTAAACTAATATCACTACTAATATTGTCTGAATAAGAAAGGATTCCATCAGCATAAAATAGTTCATCGTTAAATCTCTTGAAATCCCATCGACCATTGTCTCCTGTGTTTGTTGGATTGGAAGATGCATAATGCTGTTGTTCATATGTCTTATTTGAATAATCAAGTGAGGCTCTCGCCTGTAAAGAAAGTTTTTCAGAAAACTCATAATTGATATTCAAGCTAGAAATAGCCCTTCTGATTCTGTCATCTTTGGGTTGTCTGTTAAGAACCCAATTTGGATTTGAAAGGAAGTGATAGTTAGCGTAAATATTCTGCTTATATGTATTAGTAGCAGTGTCAAATGTTTCATAATTTGTCATGAAATCATTAAAGTTTCGTTCTCTAGGGAATGTGTAAAGTGCAACTAACGGGTTCAAATAATATCCAGAAGGACCTCTATTATGAGTTTTCTCATCCGCCAAAATTATATTTGAAGTGATAGTCATTTTATCATCAAAAAGTTTTGTGGAACCCTTAAATGTTACATTATTCTTTTGATATTTAAATGTTGGCATAATACCATCAGAAGTAGAATTATAGTAAGAAAAATAAGCAGTAGTTTTGTTATTTCCTCCAGAGACAGATACTGAATTTATGTAGTTTGCACCTGTATTGAAAAAATCCTCGACATAACCTCCGTCATAATTACCTTTAGTAGTCGACCAGCTATTCTTGTCACCATTCTGTGCTCCATAACTGTACTGAAGATCTGGTAAATTGATTACACTCTCGAATGTTACACCAGAATTAACTGTAACTTTAGCTTGACCAGCTTCACCAGACTTGGTGGTAATTAAAATAACTCCGTTAGCACCTTGGCTTCCATAAAGTACAGAAGCATTAGCACCCTTAAGTACACTGATGCTCTGGATATCATCTGGGTTTATTTGCGAAAGTCCATCACCTTCGTCAATACCTCCCCAAACACCAGGCTGATTACCTGTATTATTTACCATAGGAATACCATCAATTACGATGAGAGGCTGGCTATCTCCAGTTAGCGATTTATTACCTCTAAGAACAATACGAGTTGATCCTCCAGCACCTGAACTACTTTTTCTAATCTCAACACCGGCTGCTCTACCATTTAAACTATTAGCAAAGCTCATATCTCTTGCCTGGGTGAGTTCTTCAGTATTTACTGTCTGACTTGCATATGTAAGTGTTTTTTCTTCTCTTTTGATACCTAAAGCGGTTACGACTATCTCATCAAGAGCATTACCCTCTTGCAGTGAAACGCTGTAGGTAGAGTCAGAACCAACAACAACTTGCTGGGTTTCATAACCTACAAAACTAATTTCTAAGGTAGTACCCTCTGCAGCTGAGATAGAATAATTTCCATCAAAGTCTGTTGTCGCTCCATCATTAGTCTCAAGAACAACAATGGTCGCTCCAGGAAGTGGAACTCCATCTTGATCAGTAATAGTACCGTTTACGGATTTTTGCGCAATCAATAAGCCGCTAAACAATAAGCAAAGGCTTAAAATTGCTTGTTTAATTGATTTTTGTTTCATAATAAACTTGAATTTGGTTAATTAAATATTCAACATTCTAATAAAATGTAGAAGACGTAAATATAGTGAATAACTATATAATTACTAATTTTTTGTTAATTTTTTATTTTAAAGCAATTACAACTCAAAAGTTTCAATTAAATAAAATCTCGTTGACAATATACAGGATTACATTATTGTTGTAAATTGATGATCAGATTGAACTTACTAAAAGATATTCACTATGTTCCCATCCGTTATTCAAGTTCCAAAAATGATCATTTTTTTCATCACCTTTTTGATGCTCACTTATGCAATTTCAGCACAAGAGGAAAAAATAACCGAAGAAAGTGTTAATTATCCCACCTATTACTTTGGGGATCCAAACCCATTACCTGCTTTCATTTTCAATCCTAAAATATATCCATACCACAAATTTCAGGGCTATGAATTTGAAAAATCTGATAAAACTTTCAAAAAAATCACTTTGGAAAATAAATGGATAGAAGTCGAAGTTTTTCCTGAAATAGGAGGAAAAGTTTGGGGTGCCATTGATAAAAGTAATGGCAACGAATTCATTTATAAAAACGAAGTCGCGAAATTTAGAAATATTGCCATGCGTGGCCCGTGGACCTCAGGGGGTATAGAGTTTAATTTTGGAGTCATTGGCCACCATCCTGGCACAGGCACTCCTGCAGATTATAGTATCTCAGAACGTTCAGATGGTAGCTTAATGTGCACCGTTGGAGGAATTGATTTGCCCTCTAGAACCCAATGGCGAGTAAAGATTATATTACCCAAAGATCAAAGTGCATTTACCACCCAGGCCTTATGGTACAACCCCACAGATATCGAGCAAGCCTATTACAACTGGATGACTGCCGCTGCTGCTGCGCAACAAGATTTGGTGTTTTACACTCCAGGGAATCAGTTTCTAACCCATGGTGGGAATTCAAAAGCTTGGCCAATAGACCCTCTCAACAGAGATTTATCTCAATACAGCCAAAATAATTTTGGCCCAAGTAAATCCTACCATGTTATTGGAGAATACAATGATTTTTTTGGCGGATACTATAAGGATAGTGATAAAGGATTTGGTCATTGGGGAAGATATGACGAAATTCCCGGACAAAAACTTTGGCTTTGGAATCTCTCAAGAGCAGGAGGCATATGGGAGGACTTACTCACCGATAGCGATGGTCAGTATATAGAATATCAGGCAGGTAGGCTTTATGTACAATATTTTCCAGGAGAAGAAAACCCTATCAGCCAAGCTACTTTCGATCCCCACCTAACCGACCAGTGGACCGAAGTATGGTTTCCTGTTAAAGAAATTGGCGGGATAAAGGAGGCATCTCCCTTTGGTGCCATGAATGTTATCGAAACTGACAATATCATAGAAGTAAAAATCAACGCCTTTAAAGCAGCTGAATCCAATATTACCGTTGAATCAGGTCAGAAAAAACAAAATCAAAAAATTAAAACCACTCCTAACAGTATCCATAGCCTATCTTTTCAAAAGCCAGCTGGAAATTATTCCATTGATGTTCCTGGATTAGAGTTGCATTACAATAACGAGCCAAAACTAATCAAAAGGAGCTTTGACAATCCCGAGGTGATTGCTCAAAATACACTTGAAAAAACTTTTTTAAAGGCCAAAGATGCCCAGCGATATAGAGATTTCCAATTAGCAGAGACATTACTCAAAGAAATTATCGAAGAAGACCCATTTCATCTTCAGGCCAGAAAAGAACTTTCCTTTCTCTACTATAGAAATGGTGATTATGATAAAGCCCTTTCGATTGCCGATACAGGTTTACAAATTGACGCATATCATAACGGACTAAACTATACCGCTGGGATTACATATATGGCAAAAAAAGATTGGATCAATGCTAAAGAACATTTGGGTTGGGCAGCCCGATCTGTGACTTATAGATCCTCTGCCAATACTTTGATGGCGCAAATACATATCATCGAAAAAAATTATAGCGATGCTACCCATTATAACGATATTGCTCTTAAGTTTAATGCTGATAATATCAATGCTCTTTCGCAAAAAGCTCTTCTTTATAGAATTTTAGGTGACAAAGAAAATGCTCTTCAGACAATTTCAGAAATCGAAGAAATTGACCCCATCAATCATTTTACAGTTTATGAAAAATATTTGCTAAATGAAACTGATAAAAAAATATTTATTGATTCTCATCGGTCCGAATTTCCATACCAGACTTTCCTTGAGTTAGCATTATTTTATCACAACAGAAACATTGTTAATGAGGCTATTAATGTTCTTAAAATAGGACCAAAACATCTTCTCAATTCACTTTGGCTAGCATATCTAAATCAAAATCATATGGACCTAAGTGTACTGGATGATGAGTCTATTGCTTTTGTTTTTCCTTTCAGGAAAGAAAGCTTGAATATGCTTGAATGGGTAGTTGATCGGAATCCTTCTTGGAAAGCAAAATATTTGATGGGTTTAAATTTAATAGGGCGTTCGCAAATACTTAAAGGTATTCAAATTTTCAAAGATTTGGGGCAAAATCCTAACAATCATTTATTTTATTACATAAGAGGTATGTTGTTTAAAAAATATCAAATTTCTGATTATCAAAAAGACTTAAAAAAGGCATATGAGCAATCTCCAAAAAACTGGCGCTATGCATTTTCACTTGCTGAAGACCATTTTAAATTGGGAAATTTTTCAGCTTCTCTAAAAATCATTCAGAAGACTTTTAATCAAGATAAAGACAACTATTTTGCCGGTATGCTTTTGGCACAAAACCTAAATAAACTTAAAAAATATGACCAGGCTATAAAATTATTGAAAGATCTCAAGATATTACCTTATGAACATGCTACCGAGGGTAGAAGAATATATACTGATGCATATGTAGGAAGTGCTTTGGAATCAATAATTAAAGGTGATTATGCCAAAGCGAGAAGTAGGCTTAATACAGCATTAGTATGGCCTGAGCATCTTGGAGTGGGGAAACCATTTAATCCTGAGGAACGATGGGAAAGATTTCTATTAGCTTACATTGAATACAGAAACCAACAAACTAAAAAGGCTCATAAATCGTTGGAGGAAATAGCCAAGATATCAAAGAAACAATTATTTAAACCTTCAAATAATCATCTTTTGGGAATCTACGCTATCTTAGAGATCAATGGGCAGGGGGATGCTCAAAAATTTATTAAGCAGCTATTGGAATCAAAACATGGATCGGCTACTCAAACCAAAAATTTAATTGAATTTTATTACGCTAACCCAAAACCTGAATGGAGTAATAGTTTTGTTTTAAGACTATCTAAATTTTTAAATCAGAAAAACAAATAAATTTTAAGTTGAAAGCTTTATTTGAAACCCTATAAATTAATTAAAACATGCGCTATCATAATCCTCAACTTGAATAAAAAAAGTTTCTATGGACTCTTCATTTTCATGACTAACCGACAAAATATCTTCATTAACCGTCCAAGTAACCCTTTGAGGGTTTTGATTTAAATTTTGTAAAACTAGGTTTATACAATTATTCTCCTTAATTTCTCCGGTGTAGTAAGAGGCTATATAAACAAGTTTGTCAGGTGAATTTTCAACAAGTTCAACATTGTAGTTTTCACAATAACCTTCAAAAAAACTAAAGTTATCTCCCCAATTTAGTGAAAGGTTTCTTGGGTTATCAGAAATGATTTCACAAACATTTATAAAAGTAGAACCCGCTGATGAAAGATAATTATTGAATTGAATATATTCATATTCAGTTTGATTCAAATCATAATTAAACTCAGCATACCATATTTTATTAGAATGGTTTTCAAAAAAAGTTGATTTTTTTGATTCGGATACTTCTTTAGAGCAACCAAAAAAAAGTATGATACAAAACAACAAAAAGAAGTTTTTCAAAATTATTTCAAATTAAGTTTTTCAATGATAAAGTTTCCTACATTACGACCCTGCTTTAGACCTTCTTCAATGGCCTTTCTATAGTGTATCCCACCATACATTCTACTAATAGCTGCCTCTTCTGCTGCGTGGTTAAATGATTGATAGCTTCGAATAGGAAGATCGTAAGGCAATTCGGTGTCATCATCAAAGGCAACATTGTCTCCAAAGAAATTAGTGAGTATTACAGAGGCCGCTCCTGAAACTACAGAGTGACCACTGGTATATTCAGGAAAAGGTGGGGTCTGAAGTATCGGATACCAATCTTCATCCAAAACTTTATTAATTAATGTCTCTGGTCGGATTAAATTACTCCTGTATTTTTCGTCCCAACAACTGATAAATGCGTCTGCTATTGCAATGGCAGTATTTGTATATGCCGCAACTGTGGTATTATAATCTGCTTTACTATTGCGAGCTACAATTTTTGTAATTCCCATCCAATGGGCACCGGGACTAATCTTTTTAAGAGCAAACATTACATGGCCCTTGTGTGTTGAAACATAGGGATTACAGTCCCAGAATTTGGCAATCTCCTGCCGTTCATCCTGCTGTTCATTTTTCTGGATCTCCTGAACTACCTGGTAAACTTCTAACAACTCCTTATAAAATGGAGATTCAGTTTCCATGGAAAAAGGGGGTGGTGGTTCGGGTTGAAACTGTTCCGATGAATTCAATAAAAAAGGTCTGATTTTACTCCAATGCGGTTCTATTCCATCCATATAATCTGGGGGAGTAGGTTGCCACCGTGAAGGACTATCATAGTCTACGAAGAACTTGGGGAAAGTTCGGGTTTGCTTGTAATTGTCTTTAGCATACCAGTCTTTGATCTCACCTACCACCTGCATCGCGTAGTCGTGTGAAGCCATATAAATTTGAGGATTATGTTCTTTCCATTGCTGTGATAAGCCATCAATATAGGCTGACATCCTATCTACTGAAAAAATAAGATTTTTTCCAACCTCTAGAAAAGCTATCAAGGCAGAAAGTTTGTGATCAACTAAACTATCTTTGGCTGGACTGACGCCCTGAAAACCGTTTAGAACCCTTGAATAAGTAGAATAAGGATACTCCTTTTTTTGAGCAAGGATCTCATAGGCAGCAATATTGGAATAGGCATAAACCCTACTAGCTAGAGGAGGAGAAAAGATATCATGGACCATTATGGCTGTCAACTCATCTTGTGCCATGTGAAAATCCTCTGCACTAATTTCAATGGGGGAAGGCTGTTTTTGACAATTAACAAAAAACAATATCATAAAAATCAACAAAGCTGAAGCTTTAATCGGTATTACTTCAAAAATTTTTAGGAAACTCTTAGTCATTTAGACTTTTTTTCAAAATTAGTTAATTTTAGTAATTGTGCAGATCTATTTTTAAAACTAAACCTATTAAAAAGATATCTATCCCTGGATTCAGTGACTATCAATTAATCACAAACTAAGCATATGGGGAGATAAATATCTTTTTTTGATTTTATCAGTTATCGATTAATAAAAGTGAGGTTTCTTTTTAAGCCTTCATGTCCAGTTCTTTTGATCGCACTGTTTTTAAAAATAGTCTCAAAGGTGGACTCAGTAAGTTCTTCCCAGTCTTTTCGTTTAAAATCTATCATTTCGGGGTTTGGATCAAACAAGGGTTCGTTATGTGATTTGGAAAATCGATTCCAAGGGCATACGTCTTGACAAACATCACATCCGAAGGTCCAGTCGTCCATTTTGTTTTGAAATTCATTAGGTATCTGATCTTTAAGTTCAATCGTGAGGTAGGAAATACACTTACTGGCGTCAATGTTGTAGGGGGATAATGCCTCAGTAGGGCATGCATCAATGCATGCAGTACAAGTTCCACAGTGGTCAGTTACAGGCGTGTCGTATTCCAATTCCAAATCGATAATCATCTCGGCAATAAAATAGAAAGACCCAACTTTTTGGGTAATCAGATTGGTATTTTTTCCCATCCATCCCAAACCGCTTCGAGCGGCCCAGGCTTTGTCCATGACCGGAGCAGAATCCACAAATACTCTTCCATTGATCTCTCCTATTTGGTCTTGAAGTATTTGAAATAGTTGCTTGAGCTTGCCCTTTATCACAAAATGGTAATCTGTTCCATAGGCGTATTTTGAGATTTTAGGGGATCCTTTTAATTGTTGTTTATCGGTATAATAGTTCAGCAAAAGGGAAACCACGCTTTTGGCTCCGGGAACCAAAAGTCTGGGGTCAAGGCGTTTGTCAAAATTGTTTTCCATAAAGGCCATTTGGCCATGTTTACCCTCTTTTAGCCATTGTTCAAGTCGCGGAGCTTCTTCCTCCAAAAATTCTGCTTTTGAAATACCGCAGGAAAGAAAACCTAGGTTCTTAGCGGCAGTTTTGATTAATTTTGAGTAATTAGCGTGCATCTCAAAATAAGCCCCCTTGGTTGCCTTTAATCCTTCCCAGATGTCGATAGGCTAATTCTGTGACCTCTCTTCCTCTTGGGGTTCTTACCAAAAAACCCTCTTGGATCAAAAAGGGTTCATAAACCTCCTCTATGGTCTCTCCATTCTCAGAAACCGCTGTGGCTAGTGTGGTAATACCAACAGGACCCCCTTTAAATTTATCAATTAGAGTGGTCAGAATTTTATTATCCATCTCATCGAGACCATGGACATCTACATTAAGAGAATTTAGAGCATATTGGGTTATTTCTAAATCTATTTTCCCGTCTCCTTTGATTTGAGCAAAGTCCCTTACCCTTCTAAGAAGTCCATTGGCAATCCTCGGCGTTCCTCTACTTCTCCCAGCGATTTCGATAGCTGCCTCTGAACTTATGACTACATTGAGTATATTGGCACTGCGTTCCAAGATGGTAGACAAGAGTTCAGTATCGTAATACTCCAATCGGCTAGTGATCCCAAAACGGGCGCGCATTGGTGCGGTGAGTAATCCAGAACGGGTGGTAGCCCCAACCAAAGTAAATGGGTTAAGGTTGATTTGTACCGTTCGTGCATTCGGACCCGTTTCAATCATGATGTCAATTTTGTAATCCTCCATAGCCGAATACAAATATTCCTCTACAATAGGACTAAGCCGATGGATCTCGTCAATAAATAAAATATCTCTTGGCTGAAGATTGGTCAAGAGTCCAGCAAGATCTCCAGGTTTATCAAGTACAGGTCCGGAAGTCATTTTAATGCCAGCTTCCAATTCGCTGGCTAAAATGTAAGCTAAGGTAGTTTTACCCAAACCCGGTGGGCCGTGAAACAGAGTGTGATCAAGAGCTTCCTCTCTTTGATTGGCAGCGGCTACAAAAACCTTAAGGTTTTCCAATATACTTTCTTGGCCTGCAAAATCATCAAAACTTTCCGGCCGTAAGGCTCTGTCAATGTCTTTCTCTTCAGATGAAAGCTTGTCACCGGTAGGGTCTAAAAACTCATTCATTAATAACAAAGATAAATGTTTTAAAGCTTAGATCTTAAATCCCTTAGAAATGTTCTCTAATCCATATTGATCGGATTAAATCTTTTTACAAAACTGTTTTTTTAAATTACAAATCAAAAATAAACTCAAAAAAAAATCTCCTTATATATTGTGAATTGTAAATAGACCTTTTGCGCTATGTTTTAATTTTTTTTTTAACTAACCTTTCCATTGATCTATGACACACTTCAAAACAATAGTATCTATCTAAATTGGTTTAGATTGTTAATTTTCATGGTTATGTCAAGTTATTTACTTTTAACAAACTTAAAGCTCAAACAAAACTTTCAATTTTTTCTAATGTTATTTCCGCAGCCATTTTTATAATGTCCTTAGGGTCATTACAATAGGGATAGGAATCGGTATTCCCAATTTTTTGGAAATCAATTCTTAGAAGTAAAAAACTATTTTAGCAACTAAAGAGTATATCTCAATAAATTATAATTCAGAAAAAAACTGCCCTAAGGCAGCTGATCATTGATTGTTTGGTTATTTTAATGTTGGAGTTCTTCTTCACCTTTTTTTAATGGAATATGTTGGGGTACAAAATCCTCCTTATGTCCAGGTTTAGAATAGTCATAAGCCCAACGGTGTACTTCGGGGATTTTTCCTTCCCAATTTCCATGAATGTGTTTGATAGGTGCAGTCCACTCCAGAGTGGTTGAACGCCAAGGATTTTGCTCCGTAGGTTTTCCATAATAAATACTATGGATAAAGTTGTAAAGGAAAATCAATTGTGCTGCTCCAGCTATCAAAGCAAAGACTGTAATGACTACATTTATGTTGGCCAAATCATCAAAGTATGGAAATGCCGTATTGGTATAATATCGCCTTGGAAGACCTGCCATACCGATAAAGTGCATTGGGAAAAATACGCCATAAGCACAGACGGCGGTCACCCAAAAATGAATATAACCTAAGTTTTTATTCATCATCCGCTTAAACATTTTTGGGAACCAATGATAAACCCCAGCAAATAATCCGTAAAGCGCGGAAATACCCATTACCAAATGGAAGTGAGCCACAACAAAATAGGTGTCGTGTACATTGATATCCAAGGTGCTGTCGCCAAGTATGATACCAGTCAAACCACCAGAAATAAAAGTAGATACAAGACCAATAGAAAATAACATGGCGGGATTGAGTTGTAAATTTCCTTTCCACAATGTGGTGATATAGTTAAAAGCCTTTACCGCTGAGGGTATAGCAATCAATAGTGTAGTAAAAGTAAATACTGATCCCAAAAATGGATTCATTCCTGAAATAAACATATGGTGTCCCCACACAATGGTGGATAAAAAGGCAATTGCTAAAATAGAGGCAACCATGGCACGGTAACCAAAGATTGGTTTTCTTGCATTGGTAGCAATTATCTCTGAGGTTATCCCCAAGGCTGGCAATAACACAATATATACCTCAGGATGGCCCAAAAACCAGAAAAGATGTTCATACAATACTGGTGATCCTCCTTGATAGTGCAAGACCTCACCTTGTATGAATATGTCTGAGAGAAAAAATGAAGTACCAAAACTCCTGTCCATTATCAACAATAAAGCCGCTGACAAAAGGACCGGGAAGGAGACCACACCAATAATTGCTGTGATAAAAAACGCCCATATGGTTAAAGGTAAACGGCTCATAGTCATTCCTTCTGTTCTTAGATTTAATACAGTTACAATGTAATTTAACGACCCTAAAAGTGAAGAAGCAATGAATATGGCCATAGAAACCAACCACAGGGTCATTCCCAAACCGGAGCCAGGCTGGGCTTGAGGTAAGGCGCTCAATGGTGGATAAATAGTCCATCCCGCTGCTGCAGGCCCAGCTTCTACGAATAGGGAAATAACCATGATAATACTGGATAGGAAAAACATCCAGTAAGAGATCATGTTGAGTAATCCGGAGGCCATGTCTCGAGCACCGATCTGCAGTGGAATTAAGAGATTACTGAAGGTACCACTCAACCCTGCGGTAAGTACAAAAAATACCATAATAGTACCATGAATAGTAACCAAAGCCAAATATACATTGGGATCCATTACGCCATCGGGAGCCCATTTTCCCAAAAGAGCTGACATGATACCCATGGGCTGTTCAGGCCAGGCCAATTGTAAACGGAACAACAGGGACATTGCAATACCTATAATTCCCATAAATAATCCAGTAATCAAATATTGTTTTGAGATCATTTTATGGTCCTGACTAAAAACATACTTGGTGATAAATGTTTCTTTGTGATGATGTCCGTGATCCTCTTCTTCGTGTACTTGCGCTGCTACTGTTGACATGATCTTAAATTTATTTTAATAGGTTATTGAATGACTTCTGCAAAAGTTTGCTGATCCATTATCCATTTTTCAAATTCTTCTTGGGTCTCTACGACAATCTTCATTTGCATATTGTAATGGGAAGCCCCACAAATTTTATTACAAAGTAACAAATAATCGAAGACATATGGCTCTAATGGTTCCTCCCCTTTTGCAATAAGCGCCTGACTATTTTCTCTCCTTATGGCATTGATCTTTTTGACCTTGGCCTTAATATCCTCATTCTGTCGTATTTTTTCTGTAGTAATTGTAGGAATAAAGGCAAATTCTGTAATCATACCTGGTACACAATTCATTTGAGCTCTAAAGTGAGGCATATAAGCCGAGTGCAATACATCCTGAGAACGCATTTTAAATATAACTTCCCTTCCTGCAGGCAGGTGTAATTCCTGAACCACTATATCATCAAAACCATTGGGGTCAGTTGCATCAATTCCTACAAGATTTTTACCATCGAAATCTTGTAAGAAGCGTACATTGGCATCGCCCAAAACACCATCCTCTCCAGCATAACGGGCTTTCCAATTGAACTGTTGAGCATATAATTCAACCACCAGTGCATCTTCATTTTCCTCAACGGTCATGATGTCTGTCCAAGTGTACAATCCATAAAGAATCAACCCGGCCAAAGCGATCACTGGAATGATCGTCCAGATGGCCTCTAAACGGTCGTTATCAGCATAAAACAGAGCCTTTTTACCTTTTTCACCTCTGTATTTGTAAGCAAAATAATGTAAAAGGGCTTGAGTAATTGTTTGGGTAAAAAAGATGATGGCAAATGATATCCACAGCAGATTGTCGTATTCTACACCATGGTCTGATGAAGCATCAGGTAATAAAACATCTCCCCACTTCCAAAATGAAAATAAAGTTATGGCATAGATAAATATCAAAAAGGCGAACATCAACTGACCATTCCAACGATTGTCATCATCATCTGCTACTTGATTATTATTTTTTTTGGGTTGAGACAATTCAAATATCTTAGTGATTTGCCAAAGGGCAATTGCGATTAACGCTAAAACCGTAAATGTCAATAAAATAGTCATTTATCTTATCATTAATTGTTAATAATGAAAACGTTCACTCTCTCCCATGTATGGATCTCCAGCCGCATGAAGCGGGGCTTTCGAAATTTCTTTGAAAACAACAAATATGAACAGACCAAAGAAAAAGAGAAAACCTCCAATCTCAGCTAAACCAATAAACCATTGGTCTCCTACTGCCGAGGGCATAATCATATTGAACACATCAATATAGTGTCCCAAAAGGATGACAATTCCAGCCATCACAATAAAGTAATTCAGGCGTTTATAATCACTATTCATTAAGATTAACAATGGGAATATGAAATTCATGACTAACATGCCAAAAAACGGAAGATTGTAATCCTCAATTCGAGTAATAAAGTAAGTTACTTCCTCAGGAATATTGGAATACCATATTAGCATGAATTGTGAAAACCACAAATAGGTCCAAAAAATACTGATCCCAAACATGAATTTACCCAAGTCATGAATGTGGCTATCATTAACTTTTTCAAGATAGCCTTTGGATTTAAGGAAAATTGTGATCAAAGCGATTGTGGTAATTCCAGAAACAAACATACTGGCAAAAACGTACCATCCAAAGAGCGTGCTGAACCAATGGGGGTCAATGGACATCACCCAATCCCAGGACATCATAGATTCTGTTATAATATAAAATACTAAGAAAGCTGCAGATATCCTAAAATTCTTTTTGTGATTCGAAACATCACTGGCTTGATCTTGTGCCAATGAAAATTTTCTAGAAAAATAGCGATAAGTTACCCATCCAGCTATATAAAATAATGCCCTTGCCAAGAAAAAAGGTGTATTTAAGAAAGCTGTTTTTCCTTGAATCAACTTATCATGTGCCACCACCTCGGAGTCCATCCAAATGAAAAGATGGTTAAAATGCATTCCCGAAAGGAGAAGGATTACAAAAACAATGAGTGACCCGGGAAGTAAGTATGCAGTTATGCCCTCCATCACTCTAAACAGAGCTGGAGACCATCCGGCTTGAGCCGCACGGTTAATGGCATAGAATGCCAAAGTGCCTAGAGCGATCATCATAAAGAAGAATGCCGCGACATACAGGGCCGCCCAAGGTTTATTTTGCAGTTGGTGGAGCAGATGTTTACCGTGTTCATCAACACCGTGACCTTCAGTATGTGCCAAATTTGCGTCTTGATGTCCCTGACCATGCGAGTAGTGATTAGATGCTCCGTTAGCTTCACCGTGATGGGCATCGGCTACCATAGTAGTAGCCTCCTCTAAAGTGTCAGGAACAGTTAAAAATCCATAGGTCAAACCTAAAAATCCGACAATCATTAGAATAATGGAAAAGTTTCTTAATTTATTTGTAAAAGTATACATACAGTTGATCAATAAATTATTTAACTAGATTGTGTCTTAATTCCATAACATGCTGGGCAATTTGCCACCTCTCTGTTGCATTGACTTGACCTGCGTGAGAACCCATCGCATTTTTACCATACATTAATACATGGTAAATACTACCGGGGGTAATGTCACGATCCGCATAACTGGGTACACCTAAATACTTTTCCCTAGTCATCAGAATACCCTGTCCATCTCCCTTATTTCCGTGACAAACAGCACAGTATATACCATATAATTCTTTTCCTTGTTTTAGGTTGTCGCTATTCACTTCAATAGGCGATTTCAAGTCCGCTTTAGCCAATTCGTAACCTTCATTAGAATCCTGATAATCATATGGAATCCAACCTCGATTAATAGTCCCTTCAACAGGGAGTTGTGCTTCGATGCCATTGGCAAAAGCATCCGAATCTGCATAGGCTTCATAACCTACAGGTTCGTACATATTGGGGAAATATTGATAGTTAGGTTTCGTAGCATCAAAACACGATTCCAGACTCAACAGCAATATCATAATCAGTCCAAAAGAAATTGTTCTATTCATGATCCCCTTTTTTTTCGGTTGTTTTAATATCGATGGCACCTGTTTCTTTGAGAAGTAAATTGAGTTCTTTTTCATTATTGTGCAACTCTATTTCGATCAAAAATTTGTCGTCGGTAGTGAATGGGTTTGGGTTTTCTGCCTCTTTGAAAGGCCACAACTTACTCCTTAAGTAGAAGGTAATGACCATAAGATGGGCAGCAAAAAATACGGTCAGCTCAAACATAATGGGGACAAAGGCCGGCATGTTTTCTAAATAGGAGAAACTGGGTTTACCACCAATGTTTTGTGGCCAATCCTCTATCATGATGTAATTCATCATCAGAATGGCTACTGAAAATCCTATACATCCATAAATAAAGGCCATAATCGAAATTCGGGTATCGGCCAACCCTAATGCCTTGTCCAAACCATGGACTGGAAAAGGGGTATAAACTTCTTCGATATGATACTTTTTTTCACGGATTGATTTTACTGCTGACAATAAAACGTCATCATCGTTGTACATAGCGTGTATTACTTGATTACTATTCATTCGCTATCTCTTAGTTTTTTATACTTCTCACCAGAGGACTTCAAAATTGTTTTTACTTCTGCTTGCGCAATAACGGGGAAAGTTCTGGAATAGAGTAAAAATAATACAAAGAAAAATCCAATGGTTCCTATAAATATTCCTATATCCACAAATGTGGGGGAAAACATTGTCCACGAGGAGGGTAAGTAATCTCTGTGTAATGATGTTACGATTATTACAAACCGCTCAAACCACATTCCAATATTCACCACAATGGAAATAATAAATGAAAATACGATACTGGTTCTGAGTTTTTTAAACCACATAAATTGAGGAGAGAAAACATTGCAAGTCATCATGGACCAATAGGCCCACCAGTATGGTCCGGTCGCCCTATTAAGGAAGGCATACTGTTCGTATTCTACACCGGAATACCAAGCAATAAACAATTCCGTAATGTAGGCAACTCCTACAATTGAACCAGTGATCATGATAACGATATTCATCAGTTCAATATGCTGTATAGTTATATAATCTTCTAAATTGGAAACTTTACGCATGATGATCAAAAGGGTTTGTACCATAGCAAATCCAGAAAAAATTGCACCTGCAACAAAATAGGGAGGGAAAATGGTGGTATGCCAACCGGGAATTACAGAAGTAGCAAAGTCAAAGGATACAATGGTATGTACCGAGAGCACTAATGGGGTTGCTAATCCAGCCAAAACCAGTGACACCTCCTCAAAACGTTGCCAATCTTTTGCCCTACCTGACCAACCAAAACTCAAAAGACTATAAATTTTCTTCTGGAAAGGCTTGATCGCTCTGTCACGAATCATAGCAAAATCAGGGAGGAGTCCTGTCCACCAAAAGACAAGAGAAACTGACAAATAAGTGGATATCGCAAACACGTCCCATAAGAGCGGTGAATTAAAATTTACCCACAGTGAGCCAAAAGTGTTTGGAATAGGTAACGTCCAATAAGCTAGCCAAGGTCTTCCCATGTGAATAATTGGAAATAAACCAGCCTGTATCACAGAGAAAATCGTCATGGCTTCAGCGGACCGATTAATGGCCATTCTCCATTTTTGTCTAAATAAAAGAAGTACAGCAGAGATCAAGGTTCCTGCATGACCAATACCGACCCACCAAACAAAGTTAGTTATATCCCAAGCCCAGCCTACCGTTTTGTTTAAGCCCCAGGTTCCAATACCTGTGCCTATCGTATATGCGATACAGCCAAGTCCCCAAAGAAAGGCAGTAAGGGCAATTCCAAAAACAATCCACCATTGACGGTTAGCTTTCCCCTCAACTGGAGCAGCAACGTCCATAGTGACTTCGTGATATGTTTTATCACCAGTAACTAATGGTTTTCGAATTGGTGCTTCGTAGTGAGATGCCATAATATTAACTTTCTATTTTAATGTTTCGTCTGTATTTCTGACTTTAGTTTGATACATTACATTGGGTTTTGTGCCAACACTCTCCAATAAGTGATACATTCTATCATCTTCTTTTAAGCTAGATACTTTACTTGTTTTATC
>CETK01035468.1_pt1 | contig 31717 bp, 28 predicted proteins | sample 361431 | NCBI WGS metagenome assembly CETK01 (sample SAMEA2622452, study PRJEB7988) | marine metagenome | biome: marine biome (ENVO:00000447); feature: surface water layer (ENVO:00002042); material: "saline water (ENVO:00002010), including plankton (ENVO:xxxxxxxx)" | depth 5 m | reverse complement strand
AATTGGACAAAAGGTCCACTTGCTGTTCAGGTTATGAATAGATATATTCATGGTGGAACAGACAAAGTGGATGACTTCTGGGTTCTTGAGGACGTATATACAGAAATTGACGCTGTTATATACACTGACGTAAGAGTTAAATACGAAACTGATATGTATGGTACTCACACTCTTGGTGTGAATAACATATTAGACGAAGAAGTTCCTTTCATTCCATCAGCATTCAGTGCGAATACTGATATTGAAAACTACGATGTTCTTGGTCCAGTTGTATTTTATAGATTTAACTATTCTTTCTAAGAGTTAGTTAATCTTTTTTAAAGCCGGAGTTTACTCCGGCTTTTTTTTATCTATAATTAGGCTATGGTAAAAAATCTTTTAGCTTTCTTTACATCAGTGATTATAATCTCGGGCTGTGCAACATCAGATCAGTCTTTGAAGCGAGTATATATAGATGATTTCTCCGATAAAGAAATTGAAGAATACAACTCAAAAGTTGAAGAGAATAAAAGAATTATTTGCAAAAATGAAAAGCCACTTGGAACTAATATACAAAAAAGAATTTGCAAGACTGTAGCTCAAATTAAAGCTGAAGAAGAAAATAATAAAGATGCTCTATTACGAGACTCACAAAGACGTTCAGTTCCACAGAGTGATTAAAAATATAATTTTAAGTGATAACTTTTTTAAAACAAATTAGACTAAAAGTTGTAATAAACGTTTTTTCATACTTTTCAAAATTTTCAATAACTATAATGAACATTTATATGAAATATCAATCACGGGTAAATAATAAATGAAACTTTTTTTTAAACTTTTATTAATAATACCTTTTGTAATTGAAGCAAATACAGTTTCTCAAGATGACTGTAGTACAAAGAAAAAACAAATTATGAGACCCTCTTACCCAATGGGAATTGGTTCAACAGAGGGATACGCAGTTGTAAAATATGACATTAAAAAAAATGGTACTGTTAAAAATGTCAAGGTAATTGAATCACAATGTATTGTGGTTGACTTACTTGCTGATGATGATGAAAAACAAGATGATAAAGAAATAGTGTATAAATCCTGTCCTTATTTTAAGTCATCTGCAATAGGCGCAATGTTATATTTTAAATTTAAACCACCTTTAAATTCAAAAGGCCAATCTTGTACTATAAAAGATCAAGAACATAAATTTACTTTTACGGCATATTCAAAAAGCAAAAGCAAAGACGAATAAGCTTCTTTTGGGGCTATAGCTCAGCTGGGAGAGCGCTTGAATGGCATTCAAGAGGTCCGCGGTTCGATCCCGCGTAGCTCCACCATCTTTCTATTTTTTGGTTGAGTAGAAACTAAGATTTGGATCGTCAACTGATAAAAGCCTCACGTTAATGATGTCTTTGAGATAGTTTTGATAATTTTTCCAAGGCGCTTTAGTGCCTTGTTTTGGCATCATTTTTAAACCTCTTTTAATGTAACCTGAGGAATAATCTAAAAGATTGTCATTACCATACGCAGTTTCATCTTTTATCGGCTTGCAACAATTAACACCTTTTTTATCCATTAAATTTATTAATTTACAAACATATTCGCAAGTTAAATCTGCTCTCAATGTCCATGATGCATTTATATATCCAAATGAGATTGCAAGATTTGGGACTTCACTTAACATCATGCCTTTGTATGTAAGTTTTTCTTCGGGCAAAACTTTTGCATCGTCAATTGTTACATTTATATCGTTTAGAGCATTTAATTTAATACCAGTTGCGGTAATGATGATATCAGCTTCAATTTTTTTACCAGAATTAAGCAGAACACCATTATCTTGAAATTCATTTATTGTATCTGTGACTATAGAAACCTCTTTTTCATTTATTGCTTTAAATAAGTCGCCATCTGGTACGAGGCAAACTCTTTGATCCCATGGTTTATATTTAGGTCCAAAATGCTTATCTACATTAAAGTTTGAATCAAGCTCATTTCTAATTAAATCTAATATTTTCTTTTTAGTTTTAATTGGATATTTTTTAGCCATAAAAAAAGAGTAACTTTGCCACAAAATATTTTTCCATCTCGTTAGAAAGTAACTTATTTTTTTTGAAAAAACTTTTTGTAATTTTTCATTTATTTGATCTTTGCTTGGTCTGGAAACAACATAAGTAGGCGATCTTTGAATCATCACTACATGCTTGGCATTTTTAGAAATTGCTGGAGCAATTGTCATTGCAGTTGCTCCGCTTCCAATAATAGCTATTTTTTTATTTTTATAGTCAATTTCTTTACTCCAAAATTGTGGATGAACTATTTGACCTTTAAAAAGCTCTTGCTTTCTAAAAGTGGGCACATAAGGATCCTTATAACTGTAGTAACCTCCACATAGGAATAAAAAACTACATGTCATATTCTTAACACTATTTTTTCCTTCAATTTTTAACTCCCATGCGGATGTATTTGAGTTCCAATTTGCATCAGTTACTTCGCTATTTAGTTGAATACTCTCCATTAGATTATTTTCATCAATTGTTTCATTTAAATACTCAAGAATAGAGGCTCCATCAGCTATCGATTTGTCATGTATCCAAGGCTTAAACCTATAACCAAGTGTGTGCATATCTGAGTCAGACCTTATTCCAGGATATTTAAATAAATCCCAAGTACCGCCAATATTATTCCTACTCTCTAATATTAAAAATGATTTATTCGGACACGATTTTTTAAAGTTATATCCTGCTGCAATACCAGAGATACCTGCTCCAATTACAATAATATCTTTATGCATAATTAAATGTTAACAACCTTCCTCTCTGTTAGGTTAAAATTTCTTCATGAAATATATATTACTACCATTGCTTGTTCTTTCTAATATTTTATTTTCTTCAATACCTGAAATAACTTCATTAGAAAATAAACAACCTGAAAGAATTTTATTTATTGGAAATAGTTATCTTTACTATAACGACAGCCTTCACAATCATGTAAGAAGAATGTTGAATGAATTTTATTTATCTGAAATTAATAAAACCAATTATAAATCAGTAACTATAAGCGGTTCACGACTGTCGCATCATAATGTTGATTATTCTCTAAGTTATAAAAATATTGGCGTTCAAAAACCATTCCAGCTTGTAATTGTCCAGGGTGGAAGTGGTGAAACAGACACATCAAGAGAAAGAGAAATTTTTGCTAACGAATTAGACAGTATTGTCTCAAAAATACATAAATCTGGTGCAGAGGCTGCGCTATATATGATCCATGCATATGTTGAGCCTCATCTAGAAGCAAGTCCACAAATGATTGAAGATATAAAAAAAATGTACGTTTCAGCTGGGAATAAAAACAATGCGCTCGTTATACCAGTTGGGATAGCTTTTCAAAATGCTTACAAACAAAGACCATCTATTCAACTACACAAACATTATGATGGCTCACATCCAAGCCTGCTAGGAACATATCTTGCATCTCTGGTTGTTTTTGCAAGCATAACTCATATTTCTCCTATGGAAATTAAATACTCTTATTTTGATAAAGTTGATAATGAGCAAAAAAAATTTTTACAAAATGTTGCACATGAAACAGTAGAGAATTTTTATAATATAGATTTATAAATTATCAGCGTAATTGTGATTGGTTTCGCTATGGTGTTCCTCATCAGCTCTTACGCATCTAATAAGATCAGATAACTTAGAATCAGTTCCGATTTTATAGTATTGAATTGCAAGATCTGGAGCAGGGATGTTTTCAACTTTTCCACTTTCAACTAACTCTAAATATTCTGTATAACTTTTTACAGCTTCATCTTCAAAGTAACCGATCATTCTATGAGCAGTCCTAGTAAAAAAGATATACATAAATAGATAAAATAAACCAAAAATGATTTGTGAGAATAAAACAATTATTCGCTCAGCGAAGTTTGGTTTAGCAATTTCGATAAAGAACATTAGATGCATTCTTTCGTTTTCAGCTTCAGCTAACATTTCCCTAATTTGTTCTCCATAACCAGCTTTCATGGCTCTCAAGCTTTTGAAATGCATCCAAACGCCTGCAACCATTCCTGGGACTCCAGCAACTGTCTCTAATACAACAGCTCTATGTCCATATCTTTTAGCAAAAAAAGTATCTGCGATAAATCTAAAGAATTTTGTCATAGATAATGCAAAGGTATCAGATATATTTTTTTTGGAAATTTTTTCGAGAATTTGCATATAATATAAGTTATATTTATATTACATTATATTTATTATTTATTTATAATTCAATAGTTAAATTATTGCTTTAATTTCGAGATATTCTTCAAGTCCATGAATACCATGTTCTCGCCCATTGCCTGACATCTTGAATCCTCCAAATGGAGCTGGAACTGAACCTCTATTTATCTTATTAATAATTGTTTGTCCTGCTTCAATTTTTTGAGCAAATAGTTTTCCATCTTCAATATTTTTACATGTAATGTAGCTTGATAATCCATATTTTGAATCATTTACCTTCATTAAAGCATCATCAAGATCTTTATATGAGATTATGCATAGTACAGGTCCAAAAATTTCTTCCTGCGCAAGCTTTGAAGAATTACATACGTTAGTAAAAATTGTTGGTTTTATGAAGTAACCCTTTTTATTCTCATCATCTTTTGTAATCACGTCAGATACTAGAACTGCGTCAGATTCCATGCCTTCTTTAATATATTGATTAATATTTTTATATTGTTTTTCATTTACAACAGGACCAAGACCATTGTCATTTGAAGATGGATCAATACATTTAATAGTTTTACTGTATCTTTTTGCAATATCATTAATTAAATCAATATCTTTTTCCGGAACTAGAAGTCTTGTTGGAGATGAACATGATTGACCAGAGTTTGTGAAACATTGATTAATTGCGTTTGGTATAGCATTTTCATAATTAACATCATCAAATATTACATGAGCTGATTTACCACCTAATTCGAGAGATACTCGTTTAATTGTTTCAGCAGATTTAATCTGTATATCTATTCCTGCTTTTGTTGAACCAGTAAATGAAATCATTGAAAGTTGATTGCTTTTTGTCATTACTGGACCAAGTAGGTTACCTAAGCCGTTAACCATATTAAACGATCCTTTAGGTAAACCAGAGTTATGTAGTATTTCACATACTAATTTTGCACTTAATGATGAATATTCACTTGGTTTAAGCACGAAAGGGCAGCCTGCAGCAATTGCTGAGGCAACTTTTGTAAAAAGCTGATTAAGCGGCCAATTCCATGGAGTTATTAAACCAACAGCCCCTATTGGTATTTTAGAAATTTCGTAACCATCGCAGACTTGATTAAAACTATAATTTTTTAAAACATTTATAGTATTAATAATATGATCTAAACCCATATTTATGTGAGGACCAGAGGACAGAGATTTTGGCGCACCCATTTCAAGAGTAATTTTTTCACCAAACTCTTCTCTATTTGTTTTAACCTCATCATAGATTCTCTGAAGAATAACTATTCTTTCATCAACAGATAAATCTCTCATAGTTTGAATATTTTCATATGCAGCATTGATTGAATTTTTAACGGTTTCAATGGAAGAGCATACGAGATCACCATAGTGATCTTCATTTGCTGGATTTATTAAAGGGAATAAATTTGAATCTGTAATATCATCATCTATAAATTCACCATTTACATAAGTATTGCTTATTCTCATAACATTTAATTTTTATATTATCTCGATTGTGAGATAATATCTCATATTATTAATTTTAAATGAAAATTTTGTTAAATTTAGGGGTAAAAATGTATAAATCCATATCACTGTTTTGTTTTACGATTTTATTATCGTTATCAGTATTAGCTCAAGATGATAATGCGTCAAATGACGAAAATATTGAGGAAGTCGTTGTAACTGCAACATCAAGAGAATCTTCAGTATTAGATGTTCCTTATAATATTTCTACAATATCTGGAAATGATATTCAAGATAGAGCCATTTTAGATAATGGCGAACTTTTAAGAAATTTTGTTGGAATTTCTACTATTGATAGGGGCTACAGAAATGCTGGAACCACAAGCAATATTAGAATTAGAGGTTTAAATGTTGACTCATCTGCTTTACAAGATTATCCAGTGAGTGCTGTTGCCTCTGTTTCAACATATGTTGACAAGACTCCTGTATTTGCAAATTTTCTGTTAAGAGACCTAAAGAGGGTTGAGGTTCTTAGAGGACCACAAGGAACTTTATATGGTTCTGGATCTTTGGGTGGGACAATCAGATATATTACTAATGATCCTGTTATAGGTAGTTTTGAAGGATCAGCATCGTATACAGGATCATCAGTTAATGGTTCCGAAAGCATTGGAAATGCAATTGATTTAGTTCTAAATGTACCATTAGGGCAAAAAGCGGCTTATCGTGTTGTCATTTCTGAATTAGATTATCCCGGAATAACAGATTATGTAAATGTACTTACTGTTGCCGATGCTCCAGCAAATCTATATGCGGATCAATCATTCGGTATTCCTGTTCCACGAGATGGATATGGTTATCCTGATTATTATACTTCTCCACCTGTCATAAATACTGTTGAGGATGCTGATGAAGTTGAAGTTTCTTTTATAAGGCACAAACTACTTTTAGATATCTCAGATAGAATCGAATTAGTTTTATCATCTGCTACTCAAGATGATGCAGTTGGGGGAAGAAGGCAGTCTTCTACAGGTACTAAATATGTTTTAAATCAAAATTGTGCATCTTTATTTGATTCTAATTGTTATTCAGAATCAACATATGGAGACTATGAAAATGGTGCTCTAATGCTAGAGCCCTCTAGCAGAGACGTTTCTGTGCATTCTGCAGAGTTAACATTTGATGGAGATATGTTTGATGTAATAATTTCTCAATCTAAGCACAAAAAAAGCGGTTCAAGTATTACGGATAATACTGGATATTTTGCAGGCATAGGAACATTTACCTCAAATCTTGCTGCTTATTACAGCGATCCACTTTTAATAGCAGGTTTTTTTGCTAAACCAGCCAGACCTTATGCGCCTGCCCATAGACAATATGCAAATGATGCTGATACTCTTGAAATAAAAGTTGTCTCAGAAATAGGTGATGATTTTGATTATATTTTTGGATATTTCAAACAAGATGAGAATCAAACAAGAAATCAACAAACGTACATAAAAGGGGTGAACATTTGGAGATCATTTTATAACTTAGCTGACTTTGTAGTAGATCCACAAGAACAAGATTTTGATTATTTTGTTGGCGAGTCTATAGAAAATGAAGCATATTTCGGTGAAATTACCTTTCATCTTAATGATAAATTTGATGCAACAGTTGGTATTAGAAAATTTGAATCCAACGCTCAAGCAAACATGAACATGTCCTTTAAATTATATAATGTTGGTCCTGCAACAGATGTTTCAAATAATCTTGATGATGGAACCCTTACAAAACTTAATTTTTCATATCAAGCAACTGACAATCAAAATCTTTTCTTTACAATTTCAGATGGATTTAGAAGGGGTGGAGTAAACGCAGTACCCACAGAGGGGACATTCATTGAAGAAAGTGGCTGGGTTCCATTTAAATCTGACACAGTTAAAAATATTGAGGGTGGCGTTAAAGGATATATGGAAAATGGAACTTACTATAATATAAGTTTTTACAATATTTCTTGGGATGATCCCCAACTAAATACTTCAACACCACTTTATGGCTATTATGCAGTTATTAACGGAGATGAAGCTGAAACGAGTGGCATGGACATTGAATTATCAGGTAGCTTAAATGCTCTTGATTGGAATTTTGGTTATGCTTACAACGATACTGAGCTCACAGAAGATCTGTTTACACCAGCATCTAATCCTGTTCTCTATGCATCATCAGGTGCTCAGTTACCAGGCAGTCCAAAGCATAGTTTGAATGCGAATTTTGCGCATACAATGTATTTAGATTCTGGTATAGGTCTTGTTAATAGACTTGATATGTATTATCAATCAGATACAAGAAATTATATTGGTGAAGATTCATTATATGACGCTGATTTTAATGGTTTCCAAATTGTTAATGCGTCTTCTACTTTATTTAATGATAGAGGTTATATAACGATATTTGTAAAAAATATTCTTGATGAAAGAGGGGTTACAGGAGCTTTCTTAAACCCATCTTTTGGTCCACAACCTGATCAAGGTTTTTATGGAAGTAATAATAGAGAGTTTTTTGCACTACCAAGAACATTAGGAATAGCAATAAGTCGAAGCTTCTAGTAGCTTGAAAAATTTAATAATATTTTTGAGTCTTAGTATTTGTTTTAATATTAAGACTCAAGATATTGAAAACGTTCTTTGGGACAACGAACCACTTAAATCAAGTATTGATTTTTCTATATTAAGTAACATCAAGGACTTACCCGCAGGTCCAGATTTTGAAATTTCTACTATGAGCGATTTTTCTGTCAAAGGTTTTGGCCTAAATTTTTTATTGGATACATACAATATAAAAAAAGATTTTGATTTAAATTCAATTCCTAGATTTGATTTAACACTTGTATCTAATAACGGAATAGTGAAACCAAAAGAGAGGTTTATTAAAACAAACCATGCATTTTATAATTTTTATGTTGGCCAGGGAATAAATAGGCTAGATAAGAATAAGAACTCATCAACAGTTATATTACCAATTGCATTTGTTCACAACAATGCAAATTGTGTCCACAATGGCATATTAATTTTTTCATTGAGAGATAAAATAATCTCAAAAAGTATTTTACAAATATCATCTGAAACATGCCCATATCTTAAATTTGATCTCATCGCAGTTCTTGATTTAAATACTGAATTTACGCATCTAAATAAAATTACCAATTCGAGCATTAATCCAGCAAATGAAATAATAAACATATCAAACTTATATTCTGACTATACGATTGAGCCAGAGTCATTTGCGGATTCATCTTATTTTGATAAAAATAATATATCTATCTTTGGATTGATAGATAACGAAAATCATTATTCAAGTAATTGTGAAACAAGAACAGGACAATATCCTCTGTGTGACGAATTATTGCTTCCGTCTTATTCTTTAGCAAAATCAATAGCTGGATCAATTTCCATATCACTTTTACAAAATAAGTACAAAAGTATTACCGAAGAGAAAGTTTCAATTATTCCTGAATGTAATTCTTCAAGCTGGAAAGATGTAAGTTTTGAAAATTTACTTGATATGACAAGCGGTCATTACTTAAGAACAAAATATGATTACGATGAAAATAGTACAATTCATACTACTTTTTTATTTGAAGCTTTATCGCATAAGAAAAAAATAGAAATTGCATGTAATTCATTTCCAAAAAAATCCAAACCAGGCAAGAAATTTGTTTATAGAACATCTGATACTTATATTTTAGGAACAGGACTGAATGAATTTATCAAAAATAAAGGCATTGGTAACGATTATTTTACAGATTTTCTTATTCCATTTTTTGATGAACTTGGATTTAGTGAACCCATCAAATATTCACTGAGAACTTTTGATGAAAGATCACAACCATATACAGGATGGGGAATGTATCTGATAAGAAAAGATTTAAATATCTTATCCAAGTTTCTTCATGAGGTAAAAAATAATGATGATTATAGCTTTTTAAATGATGCTTTAAATCCAACTTCACTTAATTCAGTAGTAGCTTTTAAAAACGCAGATATTTTTTACAACAATGGGTTCTGGTCAAAAAAATTTGACGGTGAGATTCTTGGTTGCAAAGATGACGTTTGGATTCCATTTATGTCTGGTTTTGGTGGAATAACATTTGCACTATTTCCAAATGGGATGAGTTATTATTACTTTAGTGATGGTTATAAATATTATTGGCAAAATGCTGTGGAGGCATCAAATAAAATCAAACCTTTTTGTTAGTTATGATTAAAAATATTCAAATCGAACAATCTAGCATCATTGCTGCAATAATGTATTCAATTATTGCTACAGCAGGTTTATTTTATGTAAATCTTGGTGGCGCATTTCTCTCAGCCTTTGTTGACGGATTAAATATAGGAAGAGATCAAGCAGGATATATTGTTAGTGCAAATAAATATGGTGCAGCTTTTGGAGCACTTATTGCGACTTTTGTTGTAAAGCGAATTGAGTGGAGAAAAACAATCTTTAATCTTTTTTTGTTAATGATTGTCGTTGATTTTATATCTTCACTTATAACTTCTCCAAGCTCACTAATATATATAAGATTTTTACATGGAACAATAGGCGGACTATCTGTTGGAATAGGCTTATCTATAATTGCCAGAACATTAAATCCAGATAAAATTTTTGGCATGTTATTGGTTGTTCAATATTCTTTTGGGAGCCTGGGTATATGGGCAGTGCCAAGACTGGTGGAATCATTTGGTCATATAGCCGTTTTCGGTGTTTTAGTTTCATTTACTATTATGACCATAGCAATACTTCCGTTCGTTCCTGATGTAAAAAAGATTTCATCTCAATCAAAATTTAAATTTAAGCTTAATTTAAATTACTTACTCATATTTGCACTAATTGGATTATTTTTATTTCAATCTTCAAATATGGGTGTTGCAGACTATGCATTCGAATTAGGCAAGGATATCGGTTTAATTAATTCACAGATTAGTAACATTTTAACTCTTGCAAATATTATCTCTATATTAGGTGGCGTTTTGGTTTATTTAATCGGTACAAAATTTGGAAGGACTATTCCTTTGATTATTGGAATTACTATTGCATCACTTTTTACCTTTATGCTCCATTTTTCTAATAATGTGAATATTTACTTTTTAGCCAACACAATGACAGGTATTGCATGGGCATTTGTTATTCCATATATACTTGGACTATGCGCAACATTCGATAGTCATGGTCAAATGGCAGCACTTGCAGGTTTTATTTCAAAAATTGGTTTGGCTTCTGGCCCATTGGTTGGATCTCTACTAATTATTGATTACGGTTTCAATTTAATAATAAATATTGCAACAATATCACTAATTTTTTCATTAGTATTTTTATTAATACCGAGCATCAAACAAAAATAATATTATGAATGAACAAAAGATTAATATTGCTTGTTTACAATTAGAGTTAAAAAAAAATAATAATTTTTCTTTAATTCAAGAAAAATTATATTCTTTTTTTGAAAACAATAATCCAGATATTGTAGCCTTAAGTGAGCTTGCTGTTGGCGGAGCAGGCGCGCTAAAAAAAGAATTTTATATCGAAAATTTTATTGAATTTTTTCAGTCTCTTGCGAAAGAAAAACAAACATGGATCATCCCAGGCACATTTTACGAACAAACTAATAATAATATATTTAATGTGGCTCCAGTGATTAATTCAAAAGGTGAGATAGTTACAAAAGCATATAAGATGTTTCCTTGGTTACCTTATGAAGAGAATGTTTCTCTTGGCAATGAAATGTGTATTTTTGATTTTCCTGGCTTTGGAAAAATCGGTATACATATTTGTTACGATTTATGGTTCCCTGAATCAGCAAGAATGATGGCTTTAAATGGAGCGTTAGCAATTATAAATCCTACATTAACTCCAACAATTGATAGAGAAATTGAAACAATAATGGCAAGGTCAACTGCTGCACAACAACAGCTTTACTACATAGATATAAATAGTTGTGGTGAACAGGGTTGTGGTCTATCAATAGCTGTCAATCCAGATGGAGAGGTGCTTCATGAATCTCATAATAGTGAAGATATTTTTAATGTAGAGTTATCGAATAATAAAGTTTTAAAATCAAGAAAATATGGCATGTTCAATTTAGGACAACCTTTAAAAAGTTTTAGAGATCATCCATTATTTGAAAATTCATATAAAATGGACAATGAATATCTTAATTCATTAGGAAAACTAAAAAAACCAGAGTAATTATGAGATCACAAAAACTTTTAAAGAAAGATATTGAAAATCTATTTCATCCTGTAACAAATCTAAAAACTCATCACCAAGATAGTCCTCTAATATTAGATAAAGGTGAAGGAATATATGTTTATGATATCGATGGGAAAAAATATATAGAAGGTTTAGCTGGGTTATGGTGTAACTCTCTAGGCTATGGCAATGAAGAATTGGTTAAGGCTGCTTCTGATCAAATGCAAAAATTTAGCTACGGAACACTTTTTGCTTCAAAAACTCATGAACCTGCAATTGAGCTGGCTGAAAAACTTATAAAACTCTCACCTTATAATTCAGGAAAAGTTTTTTTTGGTAACTCAGGCTCTGATGCTAATGATACGCAGTACAAAATTTTTACATATCTTAATAATGCCAAGGGATTAAAAAATAAAAAGAATTTTCTAGCCAGAAAAAAGGCATATCATGGTATTACTGCAATAAGCGCCAGTATGACTGGACTTCCAGCTCAACATAAATTCTTTGATTTACCATTTTCTGGCTTTCATCACACCGATACTCCTCACTTTTATAGAGAATCAAATGAAAATGAAAGTGAAATTGAATTTACTGAAAGATTAGCAAAAAACCTTAGAAATTTAATAACTGATGTTGGAAGTGATTCATTTGCTGCAATGATAGCAGAACCATTAATTGGTGCAGGAGGCGTCATTATTCCTCCAGAAAATTATTTTCCTAGGATTCAAGAGGTGCTTGATGAATTTGATATTGCATTAATAGATGATGAGGTAATTACTGGTTTTGGAAGAACTGGTAAATGTTTTGGTCTTGAATCTTTTTCAATGAAACCTGACTCAATAACAATTGCAAAAGCAATGTCTTCTGGTTATATACCAATCAGTGCTGTAATAATTCCGGATGAAATTTTTGAACCTTTAAAAGAACCATCCAACGAAGTTGGTATATTTGGTCATGGTTATACATATTCTGGTCATCCTGTTGCATGCGCAGTCTCTCTTAAGACGCTGGAAATTTATGAGAAGGAAGATACTTTTAATAAAGTTAATCAAATTAGTCCACATTTTCAGAAGAGATTACATGACTTAATGAATTATGATTTTGTTGGTGAAACAAGAGGTATAGGTCTTATAGGAGCTATTGAATTAGTAAAAAACAAGGAAACAAAAGAAAGCTTTGATCCTTATGGCGCAACTGGAAAAGTATTTGCTAAAATCTGTCAAAATAATGGATTAATTATCAGAGCTATTGGTGATGTAATAGCAATATGCCCGCCATTGATTATTAATTTAGATGAAATTGATAAAATATTTAATATTTTAGAACATGCATTAGAGGAATTAAAAAACAAAATTTAGCATTATGAATTTAGATATTTACTATATAGATGCATTTACTGATAAACAATTTGCAGGAAATCCCGCCGCGGTAATATTTTCTGAATTAGCTGATGAATCTATTATGCAAAATATTGCCGCTGAAAATAATTTATCTGAAACCGTTTTTATTAATCTTGAAACAAGTCCCTACACTATAAAATGGTTTTCTCCAAAATGTGAAGTTAGTTTGTGTGGTCATGCTACTCTTGCAGCAGCTTATGTCTATTTTAAATATATTGATCAATCTAAAGAAATAATTGATTTTATTTCTGCCAGTGGTGACATAAGTGTTATCAAAAAAAATGATATGTATTATTTAGACTTTCCAAGAGACAATTATGTTTTGATAGATGCAATTGAAAAGATAAAGAATATTACCGCAGTTACTCCTTCATATACATTTCTTGGTGATATAAACATGATGGCAGTTTTTAAAGATGAAAACGAAATAAGATCTATTGATCCAAATATTGACAGTCTTCTTAATCTTGAAGGGCAGGGACTTATTGTCACATCAAGAGGTCATGATTGTGATTTTGTATCAAGATATTTTTGCCCTAAATACGGTATAGCAGAAGACCCTGTAACAGGTTCAGCCCATACAACCCTAATACCATATTGGTCAAAAGTACTAAATAAGGATGAACTACATGCAAAACAATTGTCACATAGAGGTGGCGAACTTTTTTGTAAAAATAAAATTGATAGAGTTTCTATCGGTGGGAAAGCCGTCCTATATATGAAAGGACAAATTAATATTAGTTAACTTTTATAATTTGTTTACCAAAATTTCTCCCTGTTAAAACATCTCTAAGAGCTTGAGGAGCATTTGTAAATCCATCTGTTATAGTTTCTCTATATTTTAATTCACCCTCATTCACAAGACCTAACAATTTTTCAGTAGCATTACTCCACTCATTCATCCATTCTGTTACAACAAAAAATCTATGTTCTGGAATTATTTTATTTTTTGCTAGGATCTTAAATGGAGTTTCTGCATTCACCATATTTTTAACATTGTACTGAGAAATAAATCCACATATTGGAACTCTAGAATTTAAATTTAATAATGGTGCGACAGTTCTTGTTACCTCACCACCAACATTTTCAAAATATATGTCAATACCTTCATCACAAGCAATTATTAATTCCTCTTTAAATGACTCAGATTTATAATCTATACAATAATCAAAGTTTAATTCTTTTTTTACATAGTCACACTTCATTTGTCCGCCTGCTATTCCAATAACTTTGCATCCATTAATTTTTGCTAATTGACCAACGACACTTCCTACAGCCCCAGATGCAGCAGAAACAACCACAGTTTCATTTTTATTTGGTTTACCTACTTTGTTTAAACCAAAATAAGCAGTTCTTCCTGGCATGCCAACCACGCCAAGAAATGCCGATAAAGGTAAATCTGATTGAGGCACTTTGTAAATAGAAGGGTCTGTATCTTTGGCTTTGATATATGTTTGCCAACCTTTATGAATACAAACACTTTCACCCACTAAATATAAGTCAGATTTACTTTCGACAACAACTCCAGAGGTTTCACCTGTCATTGGATGACCTATTTTAGCTGGAGCTGCATATGATGTTGAGTCATTCATTCTTCCTCGCATATAAGGGTCTATAGACAGAAATTTGACTTGTATTAAAATCTCTCCTTTTGATAAAGTGTCAACTTCATGCTCATTTAGTTTCCAGCACTCATCATCAGGCATTCCAGTTGGACGATGATTTAATAAAAGCTGTTGATTTATATATTTCATGTTTAACCTATAAAAGTTTCGTTAGTTCCCTAAAATGTTTTCTACAAATTGATTTATATATTTCATTTCCACCTATCAAAACTTTCTTACCTTTTGTAGCAACTTTTCCATTGTGATCTAATCTTATCACCATAGTTGCTTTTTTATTACATTGAAAACATACTGTTTTCAATTCAATTAAGTTATCTGAAATTGCTAATAACTCTTTGCTTCCCTCAAAAAGCTCACCTTGAAAGTCTGTTCTAATTCCATAACACATTACAGGAATGTTAAATGTATCAACAACCATACTTAATTGTCTTACTTGATATTTATCAAGAAACTGTGCCTCATCAACAAAAATACAATCAAGATAATCGCTGCCATTATTCTTTATGTGTTCAAATAAATTAAAATTGTTATCAAAAACAACTGCTTCTTCTTCAAGTCCAATTCTAGATATTATTTTATTATTTGAGGTTACAGCAATTTGTTTTGGTAAAAACAAAAGAGTTTTTAAATTACTTTCAATATAATTGTGATTTGATTGAAGAAGAGAGGTAGATTTACCCGCATTCATTGTTGAATAAAAAAAATGAAGTTTTGCCATATAATTCATTATATATCTGATGCTTAGAAAAGTTTATGAAAGTTTTTGAAGAACATGGAATTACACATTTAGACCTTCATGGTCAAAGGCACCATGAGGTAAAAGATGTTGTTATAGATTTTATTTATAGATTTCAAAATCAACTTCCTTTAATTATAATATGCGGTAATAGTGTGAGAATGATTGACATCGTCAAAGCTTCTCTTGAAAGTATTCAAACAAAATATGCCGACAAAAGATTTGGCGTCATAAGAGTAGAAAAGGTATAAAAATGGAAATAAAAGATTCATTACTGTTTAATGATTTGCTCTCTGAAGATGAAAAAATTATTCAAAAATCTGCAAGGGATTATTGTCAAAATGAATTAATGCCAAGAATCGTTGATGCAAACAGGAACGAGATTTTTGATAAAGAAATTTATAAGGAGATGGGCTCACTTGGATTTTTAGGAGCTCCAATAGATGGATATGAATGTGCTGGAACAAATTACGTTTCCTACGGATTAATTGCAAGAGAGATCGAGAGAGTTGATTCTAGTTATAGATCTGCCTTTAGTGTACAAACTTCATTAGCTATGCATGCCATATATGAGTTTGGTTCAGAAGAACAAAAAAATAATTACCTACCTGAAATGGCAAAAGGAAACCTAGTGGGTTGTTTTGGTCTTACAGAATCAGATGCTGGATCTGATCCTGGTTCAATGAAGACTAATGCCGTTGAGAAAGATGATCACTTTATCTTAAATGGATCAAAAACATGGATTACTAATTCTCCTATAGCAGATGTTTTAATAATTTGGGCTAAAGATGAACAAGGCATTTTGAGAGGATTTATAGTTGATCGACAATGCAAAGGACTATCAACACCAAAAATTGACGGAAAATTTTCATTAAGAGCATCAGTAACAGGACAAATTTTTCTTGATAATGTTCGTATAGCAAAAGATAAAATATTACCAAATGTCCAAAGCTTTAAAGGTCCTTTCTCATGCTTAAATATGGCGCGATATGGAATTGCTTGGGGAGCAATGGGTGCAGCAGAATATTGCTTTGGGGCTGCATTAAACTATTCACTAGAGAGGCATCAATTTGGAAAATCTCTTGGATCAACACAGCTTATTCAAAAGAAATTAGCCGATATGCAGACAGAGATTACAATAGGTCTTCATTCAGTTCATAGGCTTGGACGTCTGATTGACGAAAATAAGATGGTTCCTGAGATGATTTCGATGCTTAAGAGAAATAATTGTCAAAAAGCTTTAGACATTGCTAGAACTTCAAGAGACATTCATGGTGGTAATGGAATCAGTGATGAATACCACGTTATAAGGCATTGTATGAATTTAGAGGCTGTGAATACTTATGAGGGCACTGCAGATATTCATGCCCTCATTATTGGAAAAAGTCTTACAGATATTGCCTCTTTTTAGTCTTTCTTACTAAAGGCATATTTTTCAAGGAAATCTTGTTGTACTTGAAAATGTTCCATAACAGCTCTCTCGCCGTAAAAACCATGGCCCTCATAGGCTTCAACATGATAAACATATTCTTTATCATGTTTATCCATTTCTCTGCTAAGTCTTCTAGCATGTTCTATTGGAACTATATAATCATTAGCTCCGTGACTTATTAAAACTGGAGCTTGAATATTTTCAACATGAAGAAGAGGAGAAATTTCATCAATAAGTTTTTTGCCTTCAGCTCCTTGATCATCTCCCCATTCAGCCTTGCCTTCATCCTCCCAGGTATTAAACCTGCTTGATTTAGAACCAAATTCGCCCAACAAATCTCTCATATCAGCAACGCCAACGAAATTTATAACGCATTTGTATAATTCTGGAGTAAATACTGCTCCAGCCATAGCAGCATAACCACCATAACTCGCTCCAGCAATACATACCTGATCTAAATCCGCATATCCATTCTCAACAGCCCAATAAACTCCATCAGAGATGTCATCTTGCATGGTTTTACCCCATTGTCTGTTTCCTAGCTTATAGTGATTTCTTCCGTAACCAGTTGAACCCCTGTAGTCAGGCTGAAGAACATTAAATCCTCTACTTGTAAAAAACTGAACCCATCTATCGTAACCTATACTTTGTTTTACATTCGGTCCACCGTGAGGAAGGATAACAAAATAGTTTCCTCCAGCATCATAAGTTCTAGGTGATAGATAAGCAGCTATTGTTAAACCATCTCTTGATTGGTACTCAATAAATTCTGATTTTGATAATTTTGAACGATCTAACCATGGACGTGATTTATACAATTCAGTTAATGAACCTTTTTCCATGTCTAGATAATAATATTCTCCTGGATTATTTGAACCCCATAAAGAAATCACTGCTTTATTTTTAGACGAATCTTGAGTAACAATACTTACGTAATCATTTGGAAAAGTAGCCTTCAATGTTTGGTATAGTTGTCCAGCCTCATCATCAAAATAAAGTTTCTTTGGTTCATGAGTAGTATAACTAACTGATACAAGCTCTTTTGTTACTGGATCTATCGACGCTCCTCCAGATGCATTCCTGCAACCGCCTGTATAACCTCCAACATCATATCTCGGATCTTCGTAAAGTTTTTCACCAAATGTTTTTGTTTTTGGATCATACAAAAATAGAGCATTAGTATCATTTGCTTCAAGCACAGTTCCATCTGAAGCTATTTTCTGACCAGTTACAAGCCATTGATCATCATAAATTGCGATTGGGACAAAATGAGGTTCCTGACATGTATATCTATAATGTTCAGACCAGGTTCTTGAGTTTTTATCATATGTGTAAAGAACTCTTTGAAAACCTACATCAGTAAGAACTGCAACAGGGTATCCATCTTTGTCTTCAATAGATCCATAAATTACTTCCATCGAATCAATTTCTGGACCAAAAGCAATAAGCTCAGGCACACCTGTTTTAACATTTAATTTATAGTAATCAGAAACCCTTGCACGTCTATCATTCCAATATACAAATACATTATCTTCGTTTTCATAATCCATATTGTAAATATCAAAACCTCTTAAACCTTCGGCACCAAATTGATAATCTAAAAGTTTTTTTCTATTTGAGCCATCTAAATTTACAGCAAAAATTGCGTACGAATTTACATTCCTTCCTTGTTGTTCAAATGGATCAGTTCTATATATAAATCTGTTATCAGAAACCCACCTAAAATAGCTAATACTTTCTCCTGGAGAACCATCTGATAAAATTCGCGATTCCATAGTATCTGTATTTAAGACTGTAAGACCAGTTCTTCTCATCTCATCTTCAACGTATTTATCCTTTTCTTGCTCAATATCACAAACATTATCTTTTGGAGTTGTAAGAATAGCTAAATACTTTCCAGATGGTGACATACTAAACGACGGATCGGATGAATAACACGCTAATTCTTTTAAATCTAAAGGATAATCGTGATTATCTGCAAAAATTGATAAAGAAAGAAACGCTAATATTGTAAGATTAAATCTTTTCATAATTACTGCCTTGGATGTTTTTTGGTTAATTTAAAGACAATATTAGAATTATTTCAGTGTATGTCAAGGTTCAAGCAAATATTTAACCTATTATAAATATTACTTATAATGCTAAAAAAACATTGCTTTTTTTCTTATATTTATCCAAAATAAACTGTACATAAGCAAAAGAGGGGCTTTATTATGAATTTTTATAAAAATTTAACATTATTTTTTGTTGTTTTGTTCTCATTTTCTGCATTTGCAGACAATCCTGGGGATGAACCAATGCAATCAGCTCAAGTGGATGAGCAAGAGGAAACAGTAGTTGCTGAATCTGAAACAGATGATTCGACATCAGATTCATCAGAAGATGAAGATGTTACAGTCCTTGAAAAGGTCGTAGTTACTGGTTCTAAGATTAAAAGAGTTCAGGTTGAAGGTGCATTACCGCTTCTAGTTATCACGAAAGAAGATATTGATAATGCTGGTTTCAGAAACGTTACTGAAGCTCTTCAAACAATTCCATCTGTTAATCAATATACTCAGAATGAATCAATAACTAATGGTTTTACACCTAACGCTAACGAGTTAGATTTAAGAAATTTAGGACCTGGAAGAGTTTTATATCTAATTAACGGCAGAAGAACTGCTGACTATCCTATTCCATATAATAACGCTAGTAACTTTGTAAACATTTCAACAATACCAACTGGTCTTGTTGATAGAATTGAAGTCCTCTCACAAGGTGCATCCGCTATTTATGGTTCTGATGCTATTTCAGGTGTTGTAAACATAATAACAAGGAAAGGATTAGATTACAGTGAAGTTGACGTTGGTTTAATCGAAATAGAAAATGGAAACGTTCAACAAGCAAGTTTCACTTTTACAACTGGCGGTTTCTTTGGAAGCTCAAGTTGGACATTTGGTGTAGACAGAACTGAAGTTGATCCTATGTATTATAGTGACATACCTGGTAATGATTCATTTTTAGATGATCCAGATACTATCGGTGTAAAATTTCCAAGACTAGGTATGTATATGAGAACAGGTAGTACATATGATTTTGATCAACCAACTGGTGGTACTACTACGTATGGACCTCCTTTTTTATATAGTTCAAGCGACTTTGGAGTTCCTTGTACAACCCTTTCTAGCTCTTTCTTTGATATGTCATTTGACCCAAATGAAAGTCTTAATATCCCTGATGACTATTTCCTAATAGGAAACGCTTGCGGACATGATTACGGGGGTGATCAGTATGGTGGAACCTCACCAACACTAATAAATGAGAGAGAAGATACTACAGTAATGGCTACTTTCAATCATACTTTTGAAAGTGGTGTTAGCTTTGAGGCAAGAGCATATCATTATGAGGATATTTCATACTTAAGAAGTGAGGTCAATCGATCTGTATTTTTAGAAGATATCTATGATCCATGGAGAATCTCCGCAGCAACTGATAATTCACTAAACCCTACAACAGTTACTGATTATTTTTCACCGTGTGGATTTAGTATAACCGCAGCAGCTACTATTCCTGCTTGTGCTGGGACAGTACCAGAAAGCGCAACGTTTATGGATACATTCTATAGAGAATTCTCTTCTGATGATGCTTCATTAGCTGAAAATAGATCAGACTACGAAGAAACATTAGATGATTTTTTTGTTGGTGTTAATGGTTTCTTTCCAAATGGTTTTGAGTGGGCTGTTGGAGTTAATTACACTGAATACGAGTTAGTGCTTACCAGTCAGACATTCTCACAAAGTATTAATGAATATTTTGCAGGTGCAGGTGCAACTCTAGCAAACACACCAAATGGTGATACTGGTTTTTGGAATGCCTATGGTCTTTCGACAGTAGGCGCTGATGGTTTATTGCAATCAAGTGCAGCAGGTGCTTGTGGGTATGAAGCTCTTACATTATCAAATGGAGTCAGTTATAACAACTGCTTGCTCATGGATAGACTTCTACAACCTATTGATAATGATTTTTTAAGCCAACACTTATTGGATGACTCACTACAGGGCCTATCTGATCAAACTACCGTAGACTTCACTGTTAACGGTGAATTTGAAGCCTTTGGTAAATTTATTGGTTTTGCAGCATCAGTAGATCATCAAGAGCAAAGTTATGATCTTACACCTTCTGCAGGTAGATTAGATCCGAACGTTGAGTACGCTAACGGATCAACAATTGATGGTAATGGAGATAGGCAAAGAACTTCACTAGGTGTTGAGTTTGCAATACCGGTTACTAACAAATTAGAAGTTAACATTGCATCTAGGGTTGATAGTTATGATGATGATTCATCAAATGTAGGTATGGCAAGATCTAATATGTTTAGTTTTGCATGGAGACCAAATACTGATTGGTTAATAAGAGGTTCTGGTTCTGAAACATTCAGAGCTCCAGACATGAACTACCTTTTCCAAGCACCAAGCTCAGGTTTTATTGGAGCAACAGACTATGTAAGGTGTTACGACGGTGTTCAATCTTATATTGAAGCTGGATTCTTCACTGAATTAGGTACTTATTTAAATTGGAACTGCGGTTTCTTCGGAACAACTGTGAGAGGTAACTTCCAAGGTAATATCGAGTTAGAAGAAGAAACAGGTGAAAACATGCAATTAGGTGTTGTATGGGAAGCTAATAACAATCTTACATTCTATGTAGATCTTTATGATGTTAGAATTGAAAACGCTGTTTCAAGAGAGAGTACTACAGATCTTATCTTACTTGATGGATTTTGTAGATATGGTCAAGACTTCTTAGATTTCATGACAGGTGTTCAATTCCCATCTAGATCTTGTGATGATTTAGGAGATAAGCTTGTAAGGGGCCCACAAATAGATCCATTTGGACAGCCGTTCGATGGAGTTGGCTCACTTGAATCTGTATCTCCAAATTATATAAACCAATCATTTTTAGAATATCAAGGTGTTGATTGGCAGATGAGATATAGTTATGAAACTCAAAACGCAGGTGACTTTATTGTAAATGTATTGTCTTCACACATAATAACAAGCTCAAGTCAGGTTAATGTTGACTCAGCAGTTATTGATGATCTAGACACATATATATATCAACCAAGATCACAACAAAATATGTCACTAAGCTGGTTATACCAAGACTGGTCTGCATATTTATTTGCAGATAGAACTGGACATATGGAAGTATACAGAGGACAAACATCTGATCCACATATACTTGTTAATCTTTCAGTTGGTTATGACTACTCAGCTGATTTAGATATGTATATCGGTGTAAGAAATATTGAAGACAAGGGTCCTCAAGTTGATCCTGGATATGGTTGGCCTTTTTATAACCAAGGCGTATACAGCGCAATTGGTAGATATTGGTCTGCTGGATTTAACTACAGATTCTAATTTTCTGTTAACTTAAAAAGCCCACTATGTGGGCTTTTTTATTTATAAATTAAATATATAACGTATAATATTCTACGATGTTAAGACTAGTTTTAATCAATATTTTTTTTATTTCTATATATGCCCAAGAAGTTGTTGATCAAACGATTGACACACAAGTTGATGCAAATGATGAATCTGCTGTCTTTCAACAAAAAATTGATAAGCTAGATGAAGAATCAAAAAGAATTTATTTCGAATACAAAGACACTCTAAATGAATATTCATCTCTTAAGAGATATGATGATCAACTTTCAGAAATAATAGATGCTCAATACGAAGAAATAGAAAGTATAAACGATCAATTAGATTCATTGGATACTATAAACGTAGATATATTGCCATTACTTTCAGATATGGTAGAAACACTTAAAAAGTTTGTTGGATTAGACATTCCTTTTTTAAAGGATGAAAGAAATTTAAGAATATCTGATTTAGAAGGATTACTAACAAGAGCTGATATCTCAACTGCTGAAAAATTTAGAAAGATCTTTGAGGCATATCAAATTGAATCGAATTTTGGAAGAACTATAGAATCATATTCAGGCTATTTAAAGATTGATGGTGAAAATAGAGCAGTAGATTTTTTTAGACTAGGAAGACTTGGATTATTTTATAGAACACCAGATGGAGATGAAAGTGGATATTGGGATGTTCTAAATGATGATTGGAATCATCGCGGATCAAGACTCAGTGACGAAATAAAGTCTGCTCTTGATGTTGCAAACAGGAAATCACCACCAAATTTTATTACATTACCAATTAAACCGGTTACAAAAGATGAATAAATTACTAATAACATCTTTTATCATTTTGCTATCTACATTTGCAATTACTCAAGAGCAAGAAGAGGTTCCTATTGATCAACAAAGAACTGATGAGATTTTACAACTTCTTGAAATTGTCAAAAAAAATAAAAGTATTTATATCGACAAAGATCAAAAAAGATTAAATAATTTTTTACAAAAAGTTTCAGAAAGGCAAACCCTTTTAGATGGAGCAATTGCTCAACTTAATGCTGAAAAAGCAAGAAATGTAAGATTGGAGAATGAGTTTGAGTCCAATGAGAAAACTCTTGCTGATCTAGAAGAAAAATTACAAATCAAAGTAGGGGTTCTTGGGGAATTATTTGGTGTGACACGTCAATATGCTGGTGAGTTGTTGGCAGTTACAGAAGACTCAGTTATTTTTACAGAATTTCCTGATCGATCATCAATTCTCAGTGATATCGGACAAACTCAAGTACATAATATTGATCAATTTGAATCTCTATGGTTCTCATATTTTGATGAAATTGCTGCTGGCAGTGAAGTAAAATTAATTGATGCAACAATTGTTAACCCTAATGGTGAAAGTTTTGATGATAAAATTCTTAGATACGGTTTATTTTCAGCATCCTATAAAAATAAATTCCTAAAACCATCATCTGAACTAAATGCATTTCAACTGCTTCCTAAACAACCAGAATCTAAATATAGAAAAAATTTAAAAGGTTTCGAGAATAATGATGGTTATGAATCAGTCTCAATTGATCCTACTAGGGGTTTTTTATTATCTCTATATATTGATAAACCAAGTTGGTTCCAAAGAATTGCTCAAGGTAAATTAATTGGCTTTATTATTATAATAATAGGTCTTTCTGGGTTAGGTTTTGGTGTATATAAGGTCATGGACTTAAGAAAACATGTTTCATATGTTATTCAATCATCTAAAATTGATGATGATCTTAAAAATAAAATATCAAATATTTCATCATATGAAGCTAAAGAAAATGCTATTGATGAGTATATTCTTTCGTATGCCGCAAAGGTTGAATGGGGAAATAATTGGCTTAAGTTTTTTGCAGCGGTAGCTCCGTTATTAGGTCTTCTAGGAACAGTAATAGGTATGATTGAAACCTTCCAAGCCATCACATTATTTGGTACAGGTGATCCTAAGCAAATGGCAGGTGGTATATCTCAAGCTCTAATTACAACAATGCTGGGACTATTAGTTGCTGCACCTATCCTGGGAATTTATACATACCTATCTGAAAAGTCATCAAATGTAGTTCAGATCATTGAAGAAAAGGCTTCTTATATATTATCTAAAGGTTAAGAATGTTTTTAGATGATTTAATAACAAGAGGAGGCCCTGTTTTATACATATTATTTTTTATAACTTTTGTTATTTTAAATATATGTTTGACTAAATATATTTTTATTTATGTTGAAACTAAGATGTGGTTTAAAGAAAAAATTAACCAGTTTGTTAATGATTACCCGCCCTCAACATATAAAATTCATCATCTAGAAAAAACTATAGTCGCTGAATTTAAAAGGGAGTCAATGTCTAATATTAAATCTTTGGAGGGATTAATAGCAATGTGTCCAATGATAGGCTTACTTGGAACAGTGTATGGCATGATAGAGGTCTTTGAGGTCCTTTCTTTCTTAGGAACTGGAAATCCAAGAGCAATGTCCTCAGGCGTAGCTATGGCAACTATTCCTACAATGGCTGCAATGGTAATTACCTTATTTGGATTATATTTTTATCAGGATTTACAATCTAGATTAAATAATAAAATAGTTCTTTTTAAAAATACTTTGAAAGATAGAGGATATTCACATTGAGAAGAAAAAATCGTCTTAAGTCAGAAGAAGCAGGATTGGATTTAACTCCAATGATGGATATTGTTTTTATAATGTTAATTTTCTTTATTGTTACAACGTCATTTGTAAAAGAAACAGGAGTTGATATAAATAGACCAAATGCCGAGACCGCAGAAAGAGATGAGAAAGGAAACATACTTGTAGCAATAACTCAAAATAATGAGATTTGGATAGATAAAAGAAGAATAGATTTGAAAGCTGTAAGGGCGAACATTGAGCGATTAAAAATAGAATATCCTGGCGGATCAGTAATTATTCAAGCAGATAAAGAAGCTAGGTCAGGTTTATTGGTTGAAACAATGGATCAAATTAGATTAGCAGGGGTTCAAAATATTTCAATTGCTGCCAAAAATGACAATTAATTATAATTTGATTGGCAAATACATTATTACTTTTGTAATCTCTTACTCTATATTTTTAGTTATTCAATCTCTTATTACTCAAGGTGATGGTATTGATAAGAGATCTGAATCATTTGGCTCTGTTGATTTTATCCGAATTAAACAAGATGATTCATTGCAAGAAAGACAAAGAACAATTCCTGATAAGCCGCCAACACCAAAAAGGCCACCAACTCCCAAATTAGAGATAGATGTTTCTAAACCACCTCCAATGGCTAATTTAGATTTTGATGTACCAGATTTTTCGTTACCTACTGATTTTTCCGGTGCTTTTTTAGGTGAGATGGCTTCAGCTGGTTTAGGAACTAGTCAACTTATTCCTATTGTAAAAGTTGCCCCAAGATGTCCACGCGAAGCACAAATGAAAGGTATAAATGGTTCTGTTTTAATGGTTTTAAACGTGAAAGATAATGGAAGAGTTGATAAGATATCTATAAAACAAGCAAAACCAGCAAAAATGTTTGAGTCTGAGGCTATTAAAGCAGTAAGACGCTGGCAATTTAAACCAAAAACTATTGATGGTGTTGCTGTAGATCAAAAAGGTGAGTTATTAGTGGAGTTTAGTTGCAGTGTTTAAATATTTTGCTTCGTTTATATTAATTATTTCTTTGAATTTATTTTCATCTGATGATGCAATAAATGAGTTCACCTATAATTGGCTAAAACGTATTAATGATTTTATTGATGATAAGAGATACGATGACGCTGAGAGAGAATTAACTCAACTTTCAAGAAAGTATTTTCAAAATGAGCAGACATATGAAAGAGCTCTGATAAATCAATTATTTGGAAATTATTATGCAATTCAAGGTAAATACGACTTATCAGTTGAGTACTATGAGAAAGCATTAAATTTTAAAAAAATGCCTTGGATAACAGGCATGCAAGTAAGAAAAAATCTTGCGCAATGTCATTTTCAATTAACAAATTACAAAGAAAGTGCTCGATTACTTGAACAATATAAAAGCATTGCCTTAAAAAGAAACCAACTATTCTCTCCAACAGATATGGTTATGTTAGGCGTTTCATATTATTTATACGGTGAATATGAGAAAGCATACACTGAAATATCAAATGCTAATTTAAACTCAATTGATTATAAAGAAGATTGGTTAAGGTATGAGTTAGTTTTGGCAATTAAACTTGAAAAAAATCAAGAAGCTGTTGAATTAATGAAGTTATTAGTTTTTGTAAATCCTGATAAAAAAGAATATTGGAAACAGCTTAGCGGTTTCTATTACACTCAAGATCTTGATAGTCAATCTCTAGCTGGTCTTGAGCTTGCTTATGAAAAACAGACTTTGTCTAAAGAAAAAGAGTTTTTAGACCTAGCAAGATATTATTTATACAAAAACCTTCCACAAAAATCAGTATCATTAATTGAATCAGGTATTGATGATAGCTATATTGAAAAAACAAAAGAAAATTATGAGCTTTTAGCTGATGCATATTTTCTTTTAAAAGACAGGCCTACAGGCATAATTTATCTAAGAGAATCATTTAATGTTTCAAATGATGCTAATACAGCATTTAAAATAGGTCGTTTTGCCTTTGAAGAAGAAGATTGGAAAACTGCAATCCAATATTTTAAAGAGGCTCAGAAATTAGAGTACGATAATGATATTGGAAGATTAGATTTGCTTATTGGAATATCTTTCTATGAAATTAATGACAGTGAAAATGCTCTTGTGTATTTAAATAATGCTTTAGACTACGAAGAATCTAAAACGTCTGCAGAAGGATGGATATCATTTATTAACGAGTTAAATTCATAAATTACTAAACTTAATATAAATGGTAATTAGTGTTAAAAATATTAAAAAGTCATATGAGATGGGAACACATCTTGTAGAAGCTCTTAAAGGCGTTTCTTTTAGTGTTCAGTCTGGTGAATTTATTTCTATTATGGGGCCATCTGGTTCTGGCAAAACAACTTTAATGAATATTATTGGTTGTTTGGACACACCCTCTGATGGAATTTATGAGCTTAATGGAAATATAGTTAGCAAGTTGAATGATATTGAGCTTGCAAATATAAGAAACAAGGAAATAGGTTTTATTTTTCAGTCATTTAATTTATTGCCTAAAAATTCTACACTCGATAATGTTATGCTTCCTTTAAAATATGCTGGATGTAAAAAGGATATCGCCATTGAAAAATCAAAAAAAGTACTCGATCAAGTAGGTTTACTTGATAGATTGGATCATACGCCAGCTGAGTTATCTGGAGGACAACAACAAAGAGTAGCCATTGCAAGGGCGCTTGTTAATGAGCCTAGTATAATATTTGCTGATGAACCCACAGGCAACCTAGATTCAAAAACAGGAGAAGATGTAATGCGGTTATTTAAAAAGCTTAATGAGGAAGGACAGACAATAATCTTAATTACTCACGAAGAATCAATAGCAAATCAATCAAACAGAATTATTACAATTATGGATGGTCTGATAAAATCAGATACTGGGGTATAAATGAATAAAAGCATATTATATATATCTATTTTTTTTATCGTGTCTTGTGGAGGCAGTTCAGATAAAGAAATATCACAGTTTTATAAAAAACAAGAGATTGTTCCTCAGACACTTGAAGTCTCAATAGAAGCCTCAGGTGTAATAGAGGCAATATCAGCAGTAGAAATTAAGTCAAAAGCATCTGGTGAAGTTTTATTTTTAGGAGCAGAAGTTGGTGATTTTATTTTTAAAGGTTCTACTCTTGCCAAGATAGATCAAAGAACTGCAAACAATATTGTTGATCAAACAAAATCAGATCTCGAAGCTTCAAAGGTAAGATTAATTAATGCTGAATCACAATATGAAAGAGGCATTGAGCTTCATGATAATGCAAGTATTTCCGATAAAGATTTTGAAGACATAAAAGAGGCTTATGCACAAGCTAAATCTACATTAGTTCGAAATGAAGTTTCATATGAAAATGCAAAGATTTCGCTTGATGATACGGTTGTTAAATCACCAATTGATGGAACTGTAATTTCAAGACCTGTAGAAGTTGGTCAAGTTATCAGTTCACCTACTTCTGCTTTTGGTGAGGGTAGTATTTTAATGACGATGGCTGATTTGTCTAAAGTAAGAGTCAGAGCTTTAGTTGATGAAATTGATGTTGGAAAGGTTGCTATCGGACAATCAGTTTCAATTAAGGTCGCAGCATATCGTGATAAAGAGTTTATCGGAACAGTATCTAAAATTGAGCCTAAGGCATATGTACAACAAAACGTAACAACTTTTCCAGTGTTAATAGATATAGACAACAGTGAAAATCTATTATTAATCGGAATGAATACAGATGTTGTTATACAAGTCTTAAACAAAAATGTTGCAATGAGTGTGCCTACAATGTCATTGAGAACAAGAAAAGATATTTATAGCGCTACATCAATATTGAATATCAATAAAGATGAGATCGATCAATTTTTAAAAGAAAAAGTAAAAGGAGAAAACTTCAATAAATTTATAGTAATCAAACAATCCAAAGATGGGCCAAATCTCTCATGGGTAAAAGTCGGAGTATCTGATTTAGTAAATGTTGAAATTATAGAGGGACTTAATTTAGATGATGTCGTCTATATTCTCCCAAGTAAAAGTTTGTTTGACTATCAAGAACGTTTTAAAGAAAGAGTCAGTAATTCATTTAGCTTTGGATAATGTTAATAGAAGAATCTTTAAAATCAGCTATTTCATCAATTAAGACTAATGGTGTTAGATCATTTTTAACAACACTTGCTATCATCATTGGAACTGCTGCAGTAATTGCAGTCATCGGTATTGGATCAAGTGCAAGTAAAGCTTTAGAGGAAGATATTGACGAATTAGGTCCAAGAACCTTATCTATTTTTCCTAGTCAAAGAAAAAGAGGTGGAATATCATCTGGCTTCAACCCATTGGTTATAAAGGATGCTGATGCCTTGGCTGAAAATAAAGAGCATAATTGGATGATTGCACCTGCAATGTCTGGCAATAGACAGGTTAAATACCAAAATAATAATATTAATGCTGAGATTAATGGTTATCTGCCAGTCAATTTTACTGTTCGTGGATTTGATTTAGGCCATGGAAGATTATTCACTGAAAAAGAAAATCTAGGAAGAAAAAAAGTTGCTGTCCTGGGTTCAAAAGTTCCTGGCGAATTAAAAAAATCAGTAAAACAGCTTTTGGGTGAAGATATTTTGATTGCGGGAACATCTTATAAGATAGTAGGTATTTTAAGCGAGGAAGGTTCAACGGGTTGGCAAAATCCCGATGATGATATTTATATACCTCTATTAACCGCCTCTCAAAGAATTTTTGGTACTGATAGATTAGGTTGGATAAATGTTGGCATTACAAACGATACAAATGTAGATTATGTAATGATGACAATTGAAGAAATTTTAAGATCAAAACATGATATTGGTCCTGGCGAAGAAAATGATTTTAGAATTAATGATTGGAGTCAATATTCTGACTTAAGGAGACAAGCAACTAATATATTTACGATACTGATAGCAGGTATTGCAGGTATAAGCCTTATTGTTGGTGGAATTGGGGTGATGAATATCATGCTTGTATCTGTCACAGAGAGAACTAGAGAGATTGGATTAAGAAAGGCACTTGGAGCAACTCATAAATCTATAATGATGCAATTCATAGTTGAAGCTATTCTACTGTGCATCTTAGGAGGATTGGTCGGAGTGTTTTTAGGAACCTCACTTCTTTATTTATTTGCATCTTTAAATGAATGGCCATTTGCAATGCCTGTAAGTGCGATCTTTGGCTCAATTACTTTTTCAGCACTTGTGGGTTTAATATTTGGTATTTGGCCTGCCAAAAGAGCTGCAAAACTTGATCCAGCAGTATCATTAAGATATGAATAAACTTAAAGTTATTCAATTATTACCAGAATTAAATATTGGAGGAGTGGAAAGAGGCACAAGAGATTTTTCTCGTGCTTTGATTAAAAAAGGCCATGAATCAATAGTAATATCAAATGGTGGTATATTTGAGAAACAAATAATTGATGATGGCGGAAGACACATCAAACTACCTATTCATAAAAAAAACATATTTTCATTAAAACTCTCTAAAGCTTTAAGAGAGATATATATATCTGAGAGACCAGATATAGTTCATGTAAGATCTAGAATGCCTGCATGGATAAGCTATTTTGCAATCAAAAAAATGAATAATAAACCTATATATATTTCAACATTTCATGGGCTCTACAGTACACCAATGTATAGTCAAATTATGACAAAGGTAGATCACATAATAGCCATATCTCAGACTGTTAAGGATTATATTAAAAGTACTTATAAAGTCTCTGATAAAAATATTACAACCATACCAAGAGGATGTGATGTTTCAACATTTAATAAACAACCAGTTAATGAGAAATGGTTAAAAGAATGGTATGAAGAATTTCCCCATACAAAGAATAAAATATTATTAACAATGCCCAGTCGAATTTCACAATGGAAAGGGCTTGATTGTTTTATTGAAGCTATAAAGTTATTAAATAATGATAAATATCACGCTTTAATTGTTGGGCCTACATCAACTAATAAAAAAAAATATTTCAATACATTGAAAACTTATATTTCAAAAAATAATCTTGAAAATAAAATTACATTCACAGGTTCAAGGAATGATATTGCAAATATATATAAAATTTCTGAAATTGTTTTTAATCTATCTATTAAGCCTGAACCTTTTGGAAGAACGACCATAGAGGCAATAAGTTGTGGAACAAAAGTAATGGGATGGAATCATGGGGGCACTAAAGAAATACTTGAAAATCTTTTTCCCGACGGGCTAGTTGAGCTAAATAATATACATCAATTGACTATGAAAATAGAGCAAATAGCTAATAACAAAAATTTTGCTCCTCTAGAAAATACATTTACAGCAGAAAAAATGATTGAAGAAACAGTTAATTTATATCATCAGTTACTGAAGAGTCGTTCATAAACTTTATTTAATTCTTCAATTTTTCTTTCAATAGAGAACTCCTCCTCAACAAAATTAAATATTGCTTGTTGATTTAACATGTGGATATTATCTACATACTGCTCTAAAAGATCTGTTAGAGATTTTTGATCATTCTTTATGGCTAAGAATTCTTTTGAAAAAATTTTATTCATATGTCCAACATTTGTTGATAAAACAGG
>CETK01011745.1_pt1 | contig 32331 bp, 29 predicted proteins | sample 361431 | NCBI WGS metagenome assembly CETK01 (sample SAMEA2622452, study PRJEB7988) | marine metagenome | biome: marine biome (ENVO:00000447); feature: surface water layer (ENVO:00002042); material: "saline water (ENVO:00002010), including plankton (ENVO:xxxxxxxx)" | depth 5 m | reverse complement strand
TTCTTGTTATGCTTTCTTTTTGGGAAGCAGTTGGTAAAGAATCTGGGAGCAAATGGTGGTATGGTTTTTTTATAGGAATTGGACTGGGACTTTTATCGAAAGGACCCATAATTTTGATATTAACTATACCCCCAATTTTAATCTGGTTTTTAGTTTACAAAGATGAACTAAAAAAACTTAGAAAAATACCAATTATCAGAGGGTTGTCTTTAACTTTTTTAATATCACTTCCTTGGTACTATTTTATGGAATTAACATCACCTGGATTTATCGATTATTTCATTTATGGAGAACATTTTAGAAGATTTTTTGATTCAGGGTGGAAGGGTGATTTATATGGATTTGCTAAACAACAACCTTATGGAATTATATGGTTATTTTCGATAATAGCTTTCTTTCCTTGGTCACTTTTAATAGTAGGTAAATTCAGAAAAATAATTAAAGAAGCTTCCAAAAATAATTGGGTATGTTTTCTAGTTTGTTGGATGTTATTTACTCCTGTTTTTTTTACTTTTTCAAGCAGTCTAATTCATACTTACACTCTACCAATATCTGTACCAACTGCGCTTTTAATTACCCACTTTTGGTCAGATTTTAAGTTTAAAAGATTTTGTCTATCCATATCAGTATTATTATATTTATTCATATTCTCTGTTTTTTATTCCGGAGTACTAGATGAAACTATTCAAAATAATTGCGATAAAGAACTTGTTAATAATCAATTAGTAAGTGATCACTCACTATATTACCTAAATTACAAATCTTTTTCAAGTCAATTTTACAGTTTTGGATCAATAAAAAAGATAAATACGGACCAATTGAAGGAGAAAATAATGAATAACGAAAAATTTGTTGTAATAATAGAAAATTCGGAAATAAAAAAAGTGGATTTACCAACAATAAAAAAACTTAGAGAAATAAAAAAAACGCAAAAAAAAACACTTTATGTGTCTAATTTCTATTAGTAAAAGTGTTTTATTAAATTTTTCCTTAGTCTAGAACTCTGTATATATAATTTCTAAAGTCAATTTTTTATTACTTAATCCTTCTGGAGGATTTTCATTTAAAATGACTGTTCCCAAGGGGTTATATATGGTACCCTCTGGAATAATGATATCATCATTCCCGTTTTTCAGCAATGCTTTTCTGGATCTTATAAATGCCACATCTGATGTTACAACAAGAGAAAGAGGGACGTTTGCTGCATAATCGTTATTGTTCAAGTTTATTAAGTCAGATAAATGTTCAGTAATATTTATTTTGTATCTAAAAGGTTTATTATCCTTATATTCCAATTTTCCACCATGAAGGATTTTATTTAAAGTGGGATCTGTTTCACTGCTCGTTGGGTCAGAGAAATAATCTAAAACCGGAAGATTATCACTTGTTTTATATACGTACAGTCTTTCTGCTATTAAGCTTTCACTATTCCAGTTCTGTACAAATAATGGATCAACATAAAAAATTAAATTTGCTTGGTTGATTAAAATATTTTTTTTTGATCTTAGTTTTTCGATAACATCTGTGTCCCCTTCTTTGTCAAGAATATTTAAAATAGATCTCGTTCCCAAACCTCCCTTGAGGTAAATTTTTCCGGGTGAAAGTGGATTTTCTGGTGTGCCATCATTTTTAAAGTGGTTGATTTTTACACCTCCAATTGGCAACTCTAAAATTCTTTCCCCTTCTTCTATAGTGTCATCTGTCAATAAATTTTGAGTTCCATTATCATTGACCAAATCAAAATTATATTTTATCTTAATTGACGCTCCAGTCATATTTAATAGCATATAAATGTCCTCATTAGAGCTAGAGATTCTAAAATTTATCGACTTTATGTGATTATGAAAATTATTAGCATTTTCTAAAGCATCAGTGCCTTCCATGTCTAATATTTTCTCTTGAAAAAAAGAATTTTCTAAAGGAATTCTAATCCTTGGAGTTAGTCTTGTTTCAACAAGTTCTGTCTCATTTACGCTCTCTGTTTCGGGATCATCTTCTTTGTAGTTGTATCTTAATTCATTGAAGTCTAATTTATAGGGAAAATCAGCTAGTACTCTACCCACAAAACCCTCTTCATAATAATCTCTTTGAGAATAATAAGGCTTAATGCTTTCAAAATTATCATCCGGATCTAAATCATTAAAAAAATATGTTAACTCAGTTACCTTGAAGTTGAATTGAGTATTTTTATTTCCATAGATAGAATCAACGCTATACACTTTATTTTGACTATCGTAAGAACTGTTATCTGTGTCTGTTAAATCGGAAATACCATCCCCATCTGAATCCGAATCAAGAGGATTTGTTCCATTACGCTTTTCCTCTATATCAGCTACACCGTCCCCATCTGAATCACTATTTGGATTATTAGGGTCTGTATCAAAGGCATCAACTACTCCATCATTGTCTGTGTCTCTTTCATCGACTATAAAGGGTACTTCAAGGTAAACTTCTTTAACTCTCTCGTTTTCTTCAATAACCTTAGTATTGTTTGGATCTCCTTCTAACTCACGAATCTGAGAAAAATTTCCAAAAATACTGTTAGGAGGAATATTGATTTGTGTTGTGAAATTGGCGGAAATCTTTCCAAAAACAGGCAAGGTAAATTCCCCTATGTGCATATATACCTGTCTATCTGACTGGACATCAGCAATCGTATCAATTTTAGAGTAAACTGGAAAATATTCCGTCTTAGTTTCAAAATCAGATGTGGAAACAAGATCTATACCAATCGAGTTGTATTCTTCATTGCACGAAAGATTAAAAACAAAAAAAAATAGAATTAGAAAGAGAATGCTGATTTGTTTCATCAACTAATAATTACAAAAAATATTTTTTAAAAAAATTCGTATGTCCATTTTCTTTTTTTGCATTATCAAAATCTAAAACAGGTTTGTCAAACTTCTTCAGTTTATCAGTCAAGCTTTTACTCAGATTGTTTGTATAAGTTATAGCTCCATCTGAATAATCTAACGCAAGTGATATTAGAGAGCTATAGTCAGGTTTATTTATTGAATCTAGGTTTATGTCAATATCATCAAACTTAATTTTTTCTTTAAGTTTATTATTTAAAATTCCCCCCATGTCATTTTCGTATATTGATGTTACAATTTTACTTTTCTTGAAAACTGGTTCATTGTTAAAATAAGTCTTCATATACAATGGGAATAGTGAGGTAAACCATCCATGACAATTAATTATATCAGGAGACCAATTAAGTTTTTTTACAGTTTCTATAACGCCTTTAGTGAAAAAAATCATCCTCTCGTCATTGTCTTTAAACCCCTTCCCTTTTGTGTCTATTAACATTTGCTTCCGTTTAAAGTATTCTTCATTATCTATGAAATAAACTTGCATTCTTTCTTTTGGTATAGATGCGACTTTAATTATGAGTGGCATATCTATGTCATTAATTACCAAATTCATTCCGGAAAGTCTAATGACTTCATGTAATTGATGGCGGCGCTCATTGATTATACCATACTTAGGCATAAAAATTCTTGTTTGCCCGCCCATGTCGTTGATTTCTTTAGGAACTTTAAAAGAACTTTTCGAGAGTATGGTTTCGGGAAGATATGGAATTACCTCCGAAGAGACTACGAGTGTATTCTTGTTGTGCATAAACTTTTAGCATTTAGAAAAAGTTTAGCAAAATTACAAAAAATCTTTTCTTGAACTGAAAAAAGACTAAATTTAGAATTATAAATCGATAATATTGAGAAGTTATAATTATTCCTCAGAAATCATTAAGCTTATAAATGACAAGGAATATAAAAACCTTGGATTAGTCGCTACAATGGGTTCATTCCATGAGGGGCACGTTAAACTTATTGAAAAAAGCTCAATGGATTGCGATAAGACTATTGTTTCAATTTTTATAAACCCCACCCAATTTACTAGCAAAAATGATTTGGCTAGATATCCTCAATCTATCAAAGAAGATATAGAAACGGTAAAAAAAATTAATCCTGACGTCATAATTTATACTCCCAATGAATCAGATCTATATAATTCTCCTGCAAAAGCAGAAATTTTCGATTTAGATGGAATTGATGAATTGATTGAAGGAAAATACAGAAAAGGTCATTTTCAGGGTGTTGCAACTATAATTAAAAAACTGTTTGATAAGTTTTCCCCTGATTATGCATATTTTGGCGAAAAAGACTACCAACAAATTTTAGTTGTAAAAAAATTAATTGAAAAATATAAATTTAAAATTAAAATTAGAAGTATTTTGACTGTAAGGGAAGAAAATGGTTTAGCAATGAGTTCTCGAAATATTTTATTAGACAAGAGAACAAGACATGATGCAAAAATAATATACGAATCTCTCTGTATGGTTAGGAAAATAGTCAAAACCCAGAGTTTGAATCAAATAACTGATTTAATTAATCAACTATATCAAGCAAATGATAAATTTAATCTTGAATACTTTTGTATTGCTGAAGATTATTCCTTAAAAAAGGTGAAATCACTCAACTCAAAATTGAAACTAAGAGCATTTATATGTGTAAATGTAAAGGGAGTAAGGCTTATTGATAATATTGCATTATTTTGATTTCGATTTCTTTCAAAAAAATATTTGGAAAAATAGCGCTGCCATTAGCTGGCCTTTTTTTTATTTATCTTTCATTTTACTTCACAAGCGAAGTAGAAAGAAATGAAATATACAGATCTCTTAAAAATGTAAAAATTAAATATATTTTCTTTTCTATTTTACTTGGAATTACCAGCTTCATTTCTCGAGCTTACAGATGGAATTATATGCTCAATTCAATAGGTTATTATCCAAAATTAGTAAATAATGTTTTAGCTGTTTTTGTAACTTACTTAGCAAATTTAGGTGTGCCTCGCTCGGGTGAAATATTAAGAGCTACAGTCATGCAAACTTACGAATCTATTCCTTTTGACAAGGCATTTGGAACGATATTGGCTGAAAGATTAGTTGATTTAATTGTATTATCTTCTCTAATTATTTTGTGTCTGGTTTTTGAAACAAATGTTCTTCTTCCATTAATAAAAGAAAAGTTAGTTTTATTTATAAATGTATATTATATAATCATATTAATATCTTTTTTTTCAATATTAATTTTTATACTTGTGAAGATTTTCAAACAAAAAATAATTAAAAAAATTTCTTCTATAATCAAAGGAATTTGCATTGGTTTTACTTCTATTTTAAAAATGGAAAATAAAATTTATTATTTAGCTCACACCTTACTTATTTGGGCTACCTATATTTTAGTGTTCTACATAATGAAGTTTAGTATAGATGGAACGGAATTGCTAGATTTAAAACCTGTTTTGGTTTCATTCATTTTTGGAGCGGTTTCAATAACAACAACAAATGGGGGTGTTGGTGTATACCCTCTTTCCGTATCATTAGCTTTAAGCTTTTATGGTATTCCATTGGAAACTAGTTTGGCGTTTGGCTGGATTACGTGGACGGTTCAAACCATTGTGATTATATTTTTTGGGGTTTTATCTTTTTTCCTTCTTCCAATTGTTAATAATAAAGCATAGAAATCTTTATCTTAAAACTCTGCTTGATTAATTTTACTCAACTATGAATAAGGAAAAGATAATTTTTTTTTGTAAAAATTGTGGTAATGAGCACTCAAAGTGGCACGGTCAATGTAAGTATTGTAAAGAATGGAACTCTCTAAAGGAGATAAAAACAGGTTCATCAAAAATTAAATCTCAGAACGAGATTACAAATTATTTTAAAAAAGAAAATATTCCTCTTCGAATGAACGAAATAGACACTGGAAATGAAACAAGGGTGTTAGTAAATGACGATGAATGGAATAGGGTCCTTGGGGGTGGGCTAGTCCCAGGGTCCATTTGCTTGATTAGTGGTGAACCTGGCATAGGAAAATCTACTTTATTACTCCAAATATCGATGAAGTTTGATAAAAGAGTATTATACGTATCGGGAGAAGAAAGCCAACAACAGATAAAAGTTCGTTCGGATAGAATTGCTATAGAAAAAGCAGAAACTTTTGTTTTGAGTGAGACTGATTTAGATAGCATTTTCGAACAAATAAAAAATACTAATCCTGAAATAGTTATAATAGACTCTATTCAAACTTTACACTCTAAAACAGTGGATGGTTCTCCTGGAAGTATCATTCAAATAAAAGAATGCTCTAGTAAACTTATTAAATATGCAAAAAGTAGTGGATCAGCTGTAATATTAATAGGGCATTTAACAAAGGATGGAAACATAGCCGGCCCAAAAGTTTTGGAACATATGGTTGACGTAGTAATAAGTCTTGAGGGTGACAATAATCACGCCTATAGAATATTGAGAGCAAAAAAAAATCGGTTTGGTTCAACAAGTGAAATAGGTATTTACGAAATGTTGTCTTCAGGCCTCAGGGAAATTAAAAGTCCCAATGAAATCCTGTTGAACTTTAATAATGGTAAAATGAGTGGCCACGCAATAGGAGTATCAATTGAAGGGATACGAGCGTTGCATCTGGAGGTCCAGGCACTAGTGAGTACAGCCGTATATGGTACTCCTCAAAGAAGCAGCAATGGTTTTAATTCAAAAAGGTTAAACATGCTTCTTGCTGTGCTGGAAAAAAGAGCCGGAATACAATTGTCTAATAAAGATATTTTTTTGAACATAACAGGAGGTATTAAAAGCGAAGATCCATCTTTAGATCTTGCAGTAGTTTCAGCAATTTTGTCAAGTTATCATGACACTCCAATAAGTGAAAAAATCTGTTTCGCTTCTGAAGTTGGTCTATCAGGAGAACTAAGGCCTGTAATGAAGTTAGACAAGAGAATTAGTGAAACAGAGAAACTTGGTTATAAGGTATTTATTACTTCAAATTTTAAAAAAGAATTTACTAGAAAAAATAGTATTAGGGTTTTGGAGTTAGAAAAAATTGGAAGCCTAATAACTTACTTATTTAAATAAATTAATTTAAATTAATGTAAAATTTTAAATGCTGAAAATTGTAAAGTCCTTTTTGGATGAAGTAGGAAAAAGGAATCAAAACGAACCTGAATTCATGCAAGCCGTAACTGAAGTTGCCGAGACAGTGATTCCATACATATACCAAAACGAAATTTATTATGGTCAAAATATTCTTCTTAGAATGGTTGAACCCGAAAGAGTTGTTTCTTTCAGGGTGGCGTGGATTGACGACCAAGAAGAAATTAGAGTTAATAGAGGATTTAGAATTGAAATGAATTCTGCAATAGGTCCCTATAAAGGAGGACTAAGATTTCATCCAAATGTAAATTTAAGTGTCCTCAAGTTTTTAGCATTTGAACAAATTTTTAAAAATAGTCTAACAACACTCCCTATGGGTGGTGGTAAAGGTGGGTCTGACTTTAATCCAAAGGGCAAAACGGACACAGAAGTGATGAGGTTCTGCCAAAGTTTTATGACAGAATTGTTTCGTCACATTGGTCCTAATCGTGACATACCCGCGGGAGATATTGGTGTTGGTAGCAGAGAAATAGGTTACCTTTTTGGGCAATACAAAAGGCTTAAAAACGAATTTACTGGTGTTTTGACAGGTAAGGGTGTTAGTTGGGGGGGGTCACTAATTAGACCCGAAGCAACCGGCTATGGCGTTGTATATTTTGTGGAAAAAATGTTAGAACAAAAAAATGTGGACCTTAAAAATAAGAAGGTTTCCATTTCGGGTTCTGGAAATGTCGCTCAATATGCTGCGGAAAAAGTTATTTCTCTTGGGGGTAAGGTAGTAACTATGTCTGATTCTTCTGGTTTCATATATGATAAAGAAGGGATAAATATTGAGAAATTAAAGTATTTGATGAAAATTAAAAATCTTGATAGAGAAAGAATTAGTAAATATGTTGAAAAATTTACCTCTGCTTCTTATTTTCAAAATAAAACTCCTTGGGCAGTAGAATGTGATATTGCGCTCCCCTGTGCTACTCAAAATGAATTGGGACTTGCGGATGCAAAAAATCTAATTAAAAATGGATGTATTTGTGTTGGTGAAGGAGCTAACATGCCTACAAAACCAGATGCAATAAGTTTATTGATTGAAAAAAAGATATTATTTGCTCCAGGTAAAGCCTCCAACGCAGGAGGGGTAGCTGTTTCTGGTTTAGAAATGGCACAAAATTCATTACGATACAATTGGAGCAGGGAGGAGGTCGATTCGAAGTTAAAAGAAATAATGAATGAAATTCATAAATCTTGTTTAAAATATGGTTCTGAAGGAAATTACATAAATTATGTTAAAGGGGCAAATATTGCAGGTTTTGTAAAAGTTGCTGACGCAATGATTGCCCAGGGAGTTGTATAATAAATGGTTATTTCAACTAAAGCAATTGTCCTTCGTAAGACTAAATATAGTGACTCAAGTCTCATAGTCGATGTTTTTACTGAGTTTGAAGGAAGAAAGTCTTTTTTTATAAAAAGTATATTGGGGAAAAGTAAAGCAAAACTTAAAAATTCTTACTTCCAGCCTCTATCTCAAATTTTAATTAAATACAATAAAAGAGAAAAGAAAAAAATTAATTTTTTAATTGAGTGTAAAATTCACAGTCATTGCCAGAACTTATATTTAGATTATCGCAAAAGTTCAATTATCCTTTTTTTAAACGAAATTCTCAATATGTGTATATTAGAAGAGGCTTGTAATAAAGAATTATTTTCTTTCCTGGAAAAATCACTTAATTGGTTAGACAGTAATGTTAGAATATCGAATTTTCATATGATATTTATTTTAAACCTCTTAAAATACTTGGGAATTAATCCTCGTTTAAAATCCTCTGAATCATTGTTTCTTTCGTTCGAAAATGGGTCATTTGAGGAGGAAAAACCAGATGGTTTTTATGCTGGAGGCGATTCTGTAAGGAGTATTATATCTTTATTAGGCATGAAATTTGATGATTGTTTTTTGCTAAAAGTTAGTCAAGTACAAAAACATGAAATCCTTAAGGTACTTTTGGAGTATATTCAATATCACGTTCAGGGTTTTAAACAACCCAAATCACTCCATATATTACACCAAGTTTTTGAATAAACGCGAAGTATTATTAATCATTTTTCTTTTCTTAGATGGGCTTGATGGTAATTCGCAGCTTACAAAGGTGAATGACATGCTAACTCAAGAACCCCTTTCTGACGTATACATCTTTAATGAAAACAAAAAGAAGTACACCTCAACTAACAATAATGGGATTTTCGACTTGAATTTTTTTTCTGAAAAAGACACTTTAACTTTTAGCCTGATTGGATATGATGACAAAAAAATTACTGTCGAAGAGATAATTTTAAATTCTAGTGTAATAGAAATGAGTGTTAATGAAAAAAAATTATCAGAAATTGTTCTTTCAGTTGCTAGAACTGCTTCGCAATCAAAAAAAATTACACAAAAAGTAAAAATTATTGATAAGAATACAATCGTTAAAAATTCCCCAGCCACTGGAGCTGAAGTTCTTTTATTAGCTCCTTCAGTTAGAATTCAAAAGTCTCAAGGGGGCGGTGGAAGCCCAGTGATTAGGGGGTTTGAGGCAAATCGAGTTCTTCTGGTTGTCGACGGGGTAAGGATGAATAATGGAATTTTTAGATCTGGGCATTTACAAAATGCAATAACGATAGATCCTAATAGCCTTGAAAGAGTGGAAATTATTTACGGCTCTTCCTCTGTTGGTTACGGCTCAGATGCGCTTGGAGGAGTCGTTCATTACTATACCAAAACTCCAAAAATCAACAATGCTAAAAAATTAACAAATTTCTTTTCATCTACCTTTGATAGTTCAAGGCAAAGTCTAGTCTATCATTTAAATAGTGAAGCAAGCTTTAATAAATCTGCTATATTAACGAGTTTTACATTTTCTAAATTCGGAGACATAATAATGGGAAAAAATAGAAAACATGGTTTTCGAAACTGGGCATTAGTTGATGAATACTCATCTAATTCCAATTCTTTATATTTTGAGTCCCCTTCTAAAAATGCCAATCCCAATATTCAAAAAAATACTGGATACAGGCAGTTTGATTTTTTGCAAAAATTTGCATTTACCTTACCAAATGAAAAACAAATATTAATTAACCTTCAATTCTCAAACTCTTCAGACATTCCAAGATTTGATAAGTTGAATGAAATGATAAAAAATAAGTTGAGATTTGCTGAATGGAACTATGGCCCACAAAAAAGATTATTAATTTCACCTCAACTAAAAATATTTCCTAAAAGAAAATTTCTTTACAAGGGCACTATTATAGGTGCTTACCAATGGGTTGAAGAATCTAGAATTCAAAGAAGATTTGAATCTCTTGAAAGGGTTCATCAAAGTGAAAATGTAAATATTTTTAGTTTAAATGCTGACTTCGAAATGCCAAAAACCAAGAGAATTAGCGTTGTTTATGGTTTTGAGTTTGTGGGTAATAAAATAAAATCTCAAGCCTTTAGAGAAAGGTTGTCGATACTTGGGAATACAATCACACAAACTCAGTTTGCTGGAAAGTTTCCTTCAAGGTATCCAAACAACGGAAGCACTTATTTCGTTAGCGCTGCTTATTCAAACTTGAGAATGGATTTGAATACAAAATCATCAGTTTCTCTCGGTGCTCGTTACACTTCAACTAAAATCAAAGCAAGTTGGATTAACGAACAATTTTTAAAATCTAGAAATCTGGATTTAAAAACAAAAAATAATGCACTCACGGGCAGTATTTCTTCTTCATACCGTCCAAATAAAAATGTAAAACTAAATATTCTTTTTTCTACTGGGTTTAGATCCCCAAACATAGATGACATCGGGAAAATTAGAGAAAACAGGGGTGTACTTATTATTCCAAACACTGAACTAAAACCTGAGTATGTATACAATTTTGAAGGAGGGTTAACATTTTCTAATGACGAAATTTTTTCAATAGAAGGTCGTTTTTTTAACTCTAATATTAAAAATTACATAGGAAGAATTATCTCTCCCTTTTCAAAAGATTTGTCTAGTAATAATATATGGTCTTTAATTATAGAAAAAGAAAAACTTTCTACTCAATTAAATCAAAATATTGGAAATGCAAGAATTTACGGTGTTTCTTTTGATGGACTTGCAAAGTTGTTAAATTGTTTCACTATCATGGCAAATATTAATTTGACAGATAGTACCATAAATGAACAAATAGGCCCACTACCTTCGATACTGCCTCTTTATGGAAATATTAGAATTAACTACAAAAAGGAAAGATTTAATTTGACATTAAGTAATAATTTTAGTGGAAGAAAATTATCACAAGATTATAGCAGAGGTGGTGAAGATAAAATTGAAGAAACACCAATAATAAATATTAAAAAGGAAAATATAATATATTACGGTTCTCCTAAATGGTCTATTTACAGTATTACAGGGGGATTTGATCATAATGAAAGGCTAAGAACTTCTTTTTCTATACAGAATATTTTTGATTTACATTACAAAGAATTTGCTTCAGGCATCTCTGCACCTGGCAGGTCAATTATTTTAAATATGAACCTAAAGTTTTAATTAGTCAAAATAATTTGTGGCTAAAATGCATAAAAAATGCTTATTTTCGGTCATTTAATGTTCGTCAGATGCCTTTCAATAACTATAAACAATTAGAATTAAATACAATTGCTTCCGAAATTCAAACTTTTTGGGAGGAAGAAAAAATATTTAGTAAGAGCATCCTTCAAAACAAAGATTCAATCCCGTATGTATTTTATGAGGGACCTCCGTCTGCAAACGGTCTCCCAGGAATTCACCATGTTATGGCGAGAACCATAAAAGATACATTTTGCAGATATAAGACGCAAAAAGGGTTCAAAGTCGAAAGAAAAGCTGGATGGGATACTCATGGTCTACCTGTGGAATTGGGTGTTGAAAAAGAATTAGATATTTCAAAAGAAGACATCGGTAATAAAATCAGTATTGAAAAATACAACAAGGCTTGCAGAGATGCAGTTATGCGCTATACAGACGTATGGAACGATTTAACAAAAAAAATTGGCTTTTGGGTTGATATGGATGATCCTTATGTAACTTACAAAACGAAATATATTGAAAGTGTTTGGTGGTTGTTGAAAAAAATTTATGATAAAGGTCTAATTTACAAGGGCTATTCAGTCCAACCCTATTCTCCAAAAGCTGGTACGGGTTTAAGTTCGCATGAATTAAACCAACCTGGGACTTACAAAAATGTAAGTGATGTGTCAATAACTGCAATGTTTAAAGTTTTAAACAACACTCTCCCGGAAAAACTAAAAACAGGTTTAGAATTATTTTTTCTCGCTTGGACCACTACTCCTTGGACACTGCCCTCTAATACTGCCTTAACAATCAATAAAAAAATTAACTATGTTGTTATTGACACCTTTAATTTATATACCAAAAAACCGATAAGAGTTTTGTTGGCAAAAAAACTATTAAATAAGGTTTTTGACAATAAGTTTATTCAGGTAGATTCTTCGCAATTTCTTTCATTGGAATCTACAGAAAAAAAGATTCCTTTTTTGATTGTAAATGAAATAATGGGAGACAAACTTATTGATATTAGATATGAAAAAATATGGGAAGAGTCACCTGATCCTTACGAGAATCGTGAAAACGCATATCGAGTAATTTCAGGGGATTTTGTAACAACAGACGAAGGAACAGGAATAGTACACACTGCACCAACTTTCGGAGCTGATGATGCTTTAGCTGCAAGTCAGGCTACCCCTCCTGTCCCCCCTTTGCTAACGAAAGACAAAGGTGGAGAACTTGTTCCACTAGTAAATTTACAGGGAAAATTCATTGACAGTCTAAAAATAATTGGGGGGAAGTACGTTAAAAATGAATACTATGAAGAGGATCAAAAACCCAAAAAATCTGTAGATGTTGAAATATGCATACATCTTAAAGAAAAAAATAGAGCATTCAAAGTAGAAAAGTATACCCACTCTTATCCAAATTGTTGGAGAACAGATAAACCTATTCTTTATTATCCACTAGATTCTTGGTTTATAGGTGTGTCTAAAATAAAAGAAAAAATGGTTTCTTTAAATAGGGAAATAAACTGGATTCCTAAGTCAACAGGCGACAAAAGATTTAGTAATTGGTTGTCATGTGCAAATGACTGGAATTTATCTAGAAGTAGATACTGGGGAATTCCATTACCAATATGGAGAACTGGTGATAAAAGTGAAACAAAAATGATTGGATCAATTAAAGAATTGAAAAATGAAATTATTATATCTCTTAAAAATAATCATATGGACTTTGACCCTCTAGAAGATTTCGAAGTGGAAAATATGAGCAATGAAAATTATGATAAGATTGATTTACACAAGGATACTTTAGATAAAATAATTCTTTCAAGTGATAAAGGGGAACCAATGTATAGAGAAAAGGATTTAATTGACGTCTGGTTTGACTCTGGTGCAATGCCCTATGCTCAATTTCACTATCCTTTTGAAAATAAAGATTTTATAGATAACAATAAAGTATTTCCTGCCGATTACATCGCAGAAGGTGTTGATCAAACTAGAGGATGGTTTTACACTTTACACGTGATTTCTACAATTGTCTTCGATTCTATTTCATACAAAAATGTTATATCAAATGGATTGGTTTTAGATAAAAATGGTCAAAAGATGTCAAAACGACTCGGAAATAGTATTGACCCTTTTGAAACAATTTCAAAATACGGGCCGGACGCCACTAGATGGTATATGATTTCGAATTCTAATCCATGGGACAATTTAAAATTTGATATAGACGGAGTTAATGAAGTATCGAGGAAATTTTTTGGGACATTGTTTAATACCTATTCTTTTTTTGCTATGTACGCAAATATTGATGATTTTGATGTCAATAGTAAAAATATTGTTGTAGCAGAAAGACCAGAAATAGATAGGTGGATAATTTCAGAACTCAATCGTCTAATTAAGGAAGTAGAAGAAGCATTTGATAATTATGATGCTACTAGTGCAGCGAGGAATATATCAACTTTTGTGAATGATTTACTTAGCAATTGGTATGTGCGATTGTCAAGACGAAGATTTTGGAAGGGAGCATTAAGTGACGATAAATCATCCGCGTACCATACACTTTATGAATGCCTAGACAAAGTCTGCAGATTAATGGCCCCATTAGCACCTTTTTTTGCAGATAGACTTTTTTTAGATTTAAACAGTGAAAATCGTTTGGAAATAAATGATTCCGTGCATTTGACGATCTTCCCAACATCTAATGTGGACCAAAGAGATATTGAGCTTGAAAACAAGATGAGTTATGCTAGAGACATATCCTCTTTGGCTTTGTCCATTAGGAAAAAAAATCAGATCAAAGTAAGACAACCCTTAAGTAAATTGATTGTTCCTGTAAAAAATATTTTAGAAAAAGAATCCATAGATAGTGTGTCAAAACTAATTTGTGCTGAGATAAACGTTAAGAAAATTGAAATTATTGATGATTCCTCAGGAATTATTGTAAAACATGTTAAACCAAACTTAAAAATTTTAGGTCCTAAATATGGTAAAAAAATAAACGATTTGAAAAATATGCTGGGAGCTTTAGAAAAAACTCAAATTGAATCATTAGAAAGAGGAGAGAGCATTTTATTCGACATATTAAGTGAAAAAATTAATATATCCCTTTCAGAGGTATTTATTGAATATAAAGATATCGAGGGTTGGATTGTAGCAAATAATTCAAAAATTACTGTTGCACTTGACACAAGAGTAAACGAAAGTCTTTTCAATGAAGGTCTGGCTAGGGAATTTATAAATAGAATTCAAAATTTAAGAAAACAGTCTGGACTTGAAGTGACTGACAAAATTATTTTATATTTGACACCTGATAAAATACTCGAAAAGGTGTTGAACAGTCATATAAATTACATTGAAGATGAAATTTTAGCTAATGACATAATTATTAAAGAGGAAATAAAAAGAGTAGAAAGTATTGAATTTGATAAAATTAAGACATTTGTTGAACTTTATAAAATTAACCCATAATGAGTGAAATAATTAAAAATACATATAGTGATAGAGAACTCGAAGAGTTTAAAGTTTTAATTGAAGAAAAAATTGAAAAAGCGAAAAAAGATCTTAAATTGTTAAAAAGCACCTATATGAACGATGGTAATAATGGTACCGATGATACTTCACCAACTTTCAAAGCCTTTGAGGAAGGTTCAGAAACTATGTCGAAAGAGGCAAATACGCAATTGGCTTTAAGACAAGAGAAGTTCATTCGTGATCTGAAAAGTGCGTTAATTAGAATAGAAAATAAAACTTATGGTATATGCAGGGTTACCGGAAAACTTATAAAAAAAGAGAGATTAACTCTGGTCCCACACGCCACTTTAAGCATAGAGGCAAAGAATATGCAAAAGTAATTTATTTTACTTTTCTCATTTTGCTAAATCTGAATTCATATTCTCAAAATATAAGTGAGAAAAAATGGGACTCTAGTAATTTTGATTCTGTTTTTTTTAAACTAGACTTCGTTAGCCATATATTAATTAGTAAGTCTCTTTCTAACGAAATTTATGTTAAGTATAAGCAAGAGGGAGAATTAAAAGAAAATCTTTTATTAAAAATAAACGGAGACGAAAGAGAACTACATATACAAGAAATAGTCCCCCCAATGTTTAAAAGGTATAACGATAAACTAAGTGTCCACAAAACAGTTGCTTGTGAAATTGAAATTTTGGTTCCAGTTGATTTTAAAACCATTATAAAAGCAAAGTTTTGTACTATCAATGTAATGGCATCTTTTTCAAATATAAGCCTAGAGATAAAAGAGGGTAACATAAATTTAAATCAGGAAAAGATTAAAGGTGAAATAAAATCTGTTTCAGCTAATGTGTTTTGTGTCCACCGAGGGATTAAGTTATTAGCTAGTTCAAAAAATGGTTTTATTTCAGGGTTATGTAATAGCTCCATGAAACCTGATCTAAGAGTCGAGACTTTAATAGGAGATATCACAAGTGAATGTTTTTTAAATTAGTTATTTTTAGGTATGCGTTTAAACTTTTCCTTTCCGACAATTAATCTTAACAGGGCCCTATTTCTGATTTTTACTGTAATCATCTTAGATCAAATTTCTAAAATTTATATAAAACTGCATTTCCCTTTAACACTTTACGGTGATGATGCTATACTTGATTATGGATTTTTTAAACTGCTCTTTATAGAAAATAAGGGAATGGCTTGGGGTACGAAACTAAGTGATTTTATACCTTTTCTTGACGATTATACGTCAAAATTATTATTATCAACGATAAGGGTCATTGCAATTATTTTTCTCGGCTACTGGATTAAAAAATCTTTAAAGGAAAAAACATCAAATTCTTTACTCTTTTCATTGTGCCTTATCTTCGCTGGAGCAGTTGGTAATCTTTTAGATTCCATTTTCTATGGAGTTATTTTTTCTCACAGCTATGGACAGATTGCTACTTTTTTACCTGATGATGGCTATGCTCCATTTTTTTTTGGTCATGTTGTTGACATGCTTCAATTTCCAATGTTTTCTTGGGTATGGCCTAGATGGATTCCTTTTGTTGGAGGGGAACCTTATACATTTTTTGAATACGTTTTTAACCTTGCTGACTCCTCAATTAGTACAGGAATAGCAATTATCGTCTTTTTTAACAAAAAAGTTTTAACTAATTAAATTTGTAAATCTTTTTTGGAGTCACACAATAATTGAGCCTAATGTCTAGAGAAGAACTCAGAATTTTTTTTTCTGGCGCAAAAAAAGATAACCCTATTTTTAGGCATTTCTCTCCACATTGGGCTAAGAATTTGTCATAATATCCTTTGCCATAACCAACCCGATTCCCATGATAATCATACGCAAGTAGAGGAACAAAAACCACCTGAATCTTTTTTGGTTCTACTTTTATTCCATTAATTGGCTCTATTATATTCCATTGATTTACTTTAAGTTTAGTCGAATCAGTTAATAGATAATGATCCAAGTCCTCATCCGAAACAACCTTAGGAATAATAATGTTTTTGTCCCGCCCTTGAAGAATTGAAATAATGAAATTTGTATCAATTTCTTTCAATTTATCAACTCCCATAAATACATGAAAGTTGTCAAAATCCCATATTGATAGGTTGAGAATTTGATTTGCTATTTCAATACTTAAATCCTCTAATTTTAAAGAGCCGAGCTCAGCTCTTTTTTTCTTATATAATGATCTTAATTTTTTTTTATTCAATGTTTAATATATCCCAACAAAGAAAAGAATTAATTTTGTTTAGTTATAGATCATGTTAAAAGATAAAACTACAACAATTCAGCTTGAAATACTTCCAGAAACTCCGGGAGTTTATCAATTTTATAATCAAAAAAATGAAATTTTATACATAGGAAAAGCTAAAAATATAAAAAAGAGAGTTAAATCTTATTTTACTAAAAATCACGAAAATAATAGAACTAGGTTGTTAGTAAAAAATGTTTTTTCGGTAAAGCATGTTGTTGTGGATACTGAAACCGACGCACTGTTATTAGAAAATAGTTTAATTAAAGAATATAAACCAAGATATAACGTTTTATTGAAAGATGATAAAACTTATCCTTGGATATGTCTTCAAAAGTCTCCACCTAAAATATTTTATACAAGGAATAATAACATTAGAAATGCAGAATATTTTGGGCCTTACACAAGCGTAAAGCATTTGAAGATTCTTTTGGCCCTAATAAAAGAAGTCTTCCCTTTTTTAAATCATGAATTGAACCACCTGCTTAAGATTAGCAACGAAGCACAATCAATAAGAATGTTTGATAAAAACAAAAAATCCATAAAAGAACTTATTAAGGGAAACCTCAAATTTTGTTTAAATCATTTAAAAAAAGAAATGCTTAATTTATCACGTAAGGAAAATTATGAAGAAGCTCAACTTTTGAAAGATAAAATAATATCTCTAGAAAAATATCAATCAAAGTCAACAATTGTAAACCCTAAAATTAGTAATGTTGATGTGTTTACAATAATAGATGGCGATTCTCACGCTTATGTGAACTTTCTTCAAATTGCTTTTGGTACAATAATTAGATCTCATTCAATTGAAATTAAAAAAAAACTAAATGAGAATAAAAAAGATCTGTTAACTCTTGCTATAATTGAAATACGAAATCTTTTTGGTTTAAAGACTATTGAAGTTTATCTCCCTTTTAAAATTAATCTCGGTGAAAAGATACGCGTATATGTGCCGAAATTAGGAGAAAAGAAAAAACTACTTGAGCTTTCTCAAAGGAATGCAAAATTTTATATGATTGAAAAAATCAATCAAATGAAAATAATTAATCCTGAAAAACATCTAGATAGAATATTAGAGCAAATGAGGTTGGATCTACGTCTTAAAAATAAACCTGAACATATTGAATGCTTTGATAATTCAAATTTACAAGGTACTAATCCAGTTGCAGCGTGTGTTGTTTTTAGAAATGGAAAGCCATCAAAAAAAGAATATAGACTTTATAACATTAAAGAAGTAGAGGGAATTGATGATTTTGCATCAATGAAAGAAGTGGTCTATAGGAGGTACAAAAGGTTAACTGACCAAGGTGAACGACTTCCACAAGTAATTGTAGTAGATGGGGGCAAAGGACAACTTTCGTCAGCACTAATGGCCGTTAAAGCTCTAGGAATTGAAAAGAAAATATCATTGGTGGGAATTGCAAAAAGGCTTGAAGAAATTTTTTTCGCAGGAGACCCTATTCCGATTTATCTTGATAAAAGGTCTGAGACTTTAAAAATAATTCAGCAATTGAGGAATGAAGCTCATCGCTTTGGAATTACCTTTCATAGAAAAAAAAGACTTAAGAGTAGTTTTGATTCTTATCTAGATAACTTAAAGGGGGTTGGACCAAAAACTAAAGAGCTACTTTTAAAAAAATTTAAAAGCGTGAAGAGAATAAGAGAGTCTCGGATCGAAGATTTCGTTAGTTTGTTGGGAGAAAAAAGAGGTAAAAGAATATTTAATTTAATTAATAAATGAAAAATTTAATTCTAATCTTTATCAGCTTTGCTTTTTCATTTTCTTTCTCACAAGTAAACAAAAAAAGATTCGTCTCTAGTGCTATTAACTCTTTTATGGAGGATGAGTGGCTTCAATTTAGGGTTCATTATGGATTTTTCAATGCAAGTGAAATTGAAATTGAACTGAAGAAAAAAAAATTGGATAGTGTATCAGTATTTCATGCCAAAGGTTATGGAAGGTCAACTGGTTTGTTGAGGTTTTTTTTCAAAGTTGATGATTATTATGAATCATATTTTAAAGAATCAGATGGCTTACCTATTTGGTTTATTAGAGATATTTACGAGGGTGGGTATACCAAAAATCTAGAGATGTTTTTCAATCACGACCTAAACACTGTCAAATTGAATGATAAGAAAAACAATAGAATTTTAAATTTTAACATAAATTCAAACGCTCAAGACCTAATTTCGGCATTCTATTATTTAAGAAATTTTTATAATACTGACAATTTAGAAATTGGAGAGGAAATAAATATAAATATGTTTTTTGATGAAGAAAACTACTTGTTTAAACTTAGATTCTTAGGTTATGATGTTTTAAACACTAAATTTGGTATGGTTGAATGTATGAAGTTCCGCCCATATGTGCAAAGTGGTAGGGTTTTTAAAGAACAGGAGAGCGTAACGCTTTGGATAAGCAATGACAAAAATAAAATTCCAGTAAAAATGAAAGCAGATTTAAAAATTGGAGCCATAGAGTGTGACCTTGAAAACTTTAAAAATTTAAATCATCCGTTTAAAATTATTACTAATTAATTGTTGTTAACTTTTTTAATAAGTCACTATTGTTATTTAAAAAAGAAGTTGAAAACTTCACGAAATTTGAAGTGTGGTCAAGGATTGTCTTTTTAGAATAATGTCTGTTTTTTTTATTATAACTATTCTTTGTTGCAAAAATGAAAAAAAACCACTAATGCGCGTTGAGATAGATAAGATAGAAATTGAAAAGCCTAGTATTAAATATGGTTTTGATTTCAATAAATTTTTCGCAAAAGAATACAAAATCAAAAAAGGAGACACTTTTGGAGACATACTTGAAAACAATGGTATCGATTATCCTGATGTTTATCAAATACTGCAAAAAATAAAAAGTTCAGTAAATGTTAGAAAATTACAAATTGGAAAACCTTATACTCTACTTTTTACCAAAGACAGTATTAGAACACCAAAATATTTTATTTATCACCCTGGACCCATAGGCTATACTGTTGTAAACTTAAGAGACAGTGTCTATGGAAAAAAAATAGAGAAACCCGTAAGGGTTGTGGAGTTACAAGCAACTGGTACCATAAAAAGTTCTTTATATGAAACTATGATCAATAGTGGTTATAATAGTATGCTAACATACTTTCTGGCAGATGTCTACGCTTGGACCATTGATTTTACAAGACTCGAGAAGGGTGATCGTTTTAAAGTTATATATACTGAAAAATTTGTTGATGATAGCATATCAATAGGAATCGAAAAGATTAAGGCGGCCTATTTTGAACATAGAGGAAAAGGTCTTTATGCTTTCGAGTTTATATCCGATAAAAATAAGGGAATTATAGATTATTTTGATGATAAGGCTAAAAACCTTCGAAGAGCTTTTCTAAAATCTCCCGTTAAATTTAGTCGAATCTCGTCAAGATATAATCTAAAGAGAAAAATTGCATATTACGGACGTGTTAAACCTCACAAAGGAACAGATTATGCAGCTCCAGTTGGAACTCCTATAATGGCTACTGCGAACGGAAGAATAACCGAGTCCAGGTATACAAAAGGTAATGGAAATTTTGTTAAAATAAGACATAATAACAAATATTCTACGCAGTACTTACACATGAAAAGAAGAAAGGTAAGAGTTGGACAATATGTTAAACAGGGTGATATCATAGGCTGGGTCGGTATGACTGGTTATACTTCAGGTCCTCATGTTTGTTACAGGTTTTGGAAAAATGGTAGGCAAGTTGACCCATATAAACAGAAATTACCGGAGGCCAAACCAATTTCAAGATCTTTAAAGGTTGAATTTTTTGAAAAAATTGAGCCTTTAAAAATAAAATTAAGTTGTCTCTATTTTGAAGATGAAGCTCGGAAAATAAAATTAGCATTGAATTAATGATTTTACCAAGAATTAATCCTTTAAAAACAAAGAGCTGGAAAGAATTGAAAAATCACTTCAATGATATCAAGAGCCTGACGATTTCCTCTTTTTTTACCAAAAATTCTAATCGTTTCAAAGATTTTTCGATAAAATTTGGTGATTTACTTTTGGATTTTTCAAAAAACAGGTTAAATGAGAAAACATTAGAAATTTTTGAGAAACTTGCACAAGAGGTAAAACTTGATGATGCGATTAAATTATATTTTAACGGAGAAAAAATTAATGAAACCGAGAAAAGAAGTGTTTTACACACAGCTGTTAGAGATCAAAGTAATAATGAGATAATACTTGATGGAGAAAATATTATAAAAAAAATAAAATCTGAAAGAGAAAGAATTTTTAAGTTTTCTAATGAAATTATAAGCGGTAATTATCTAGGTTATTCTGGGAAAAAAATATCAACAATAGTTAATGTTGGAATTGGAGGTTCTGATCTAGGACCAAAAATGGTTACCGAGGCATTAGAATTTTATAGAAATCATCTGGAAATTAAATTTATATCAAATATTGATGGTGATTATATAAATGATCTATTAAAAGTTTTAAATCCTGAAACAAGTATTTTTATTATAGTATCCAAAAGTTTTACTACAGAAGAAACATTAACTAATGGTAAAACAATTAAAAAGTGGTTCATAGAAAAAACAAATAAAGATGCTGTTGCGAAACATTTTGTAGCAGTCTCAAATAATTTAGAAAAAACAAAAGATTTTGGGGTTTCTAGTGATAAAATATTCCCTATGAATAACTGGGTTGGTGGAAGATTTTCTTTATGGAGTTCCGCAGGAATTACAATTGCCCTTGCGATTGGTCCAAGCAAATTTCAGCAACTTCTAAATGGTGCCGAGGAAATTGATAACCATTTTAAATCCTCCGATTTTAAAAGTAATATTCCAAAAATTTTGGCCATGATAAGCATCTGGTACAACAATTTTTGGGATGCTGAAACAGAGGCTATTGTCCCCTATACTGAGTATTTAAAAAACCTCCCTTCATATTTACAACAAAGTGTAATGGAAAGTAATGGGAAAAGTGTAAATAGAAATGGCGAAAAAATAAACTATCAAACTAGTCCAATAATTTGGGGCGCTAGTGGTACTAATTCTCAACATGCATTTTTTCAACATATTCACCAAGGAACAAAGTTAATACCTGTTGATTTTATTGGATTTAAAAATTCTTTATATAAAAATACCGAACACCAAAAGAAACTTCTTGCAAATTTAATTGGTCAAACGGAGGCTTTAATGAAAGGGAAGAGCAAAGATGAGGTTGAAAAAGAATTGATGTTAAAAAAAATGAATAAAAGTGAAATTAAATTTTTAACTCCTTATAAAGTTTTTGATGGAAATAAACCCTCAAATGCAATAATTTTTAACAAAATTACACCTGAAAATATAGGGCGCTTGATTGCTATTTATGAACATAAAATTTTTGTTCAAGGAATTATTTGGAATATTTTCAGTTATGATCAGTGGGGGGTAGAATTAGGTAAAGAGTTGGCTAATAAAATCCTTAAAAAAAATAATCCAAACTCTTCATCTTCAATGAAAGATTATTTGCTCCCCTGATAGTTAGCTATTTAACCTTTAGGTCTTTAATGACTAATTGTAATTCTGTGTTGCCGTTCCAAGTATTTTCCTCCAATGAGTAAAAAATATCAAAACCTTCACTTTCTTTTATTTGATTAGCTATATGACCCCTTCCAAAAGCAATTCCCTTATAAATTTTATTTTTTGATTTAATATATACTTGTAAGTGCTTGTTTTCATTCCCTACTGATCTTGTATCATATGTGCTTTTACAATCTCTAGTAAAAAAAATAGGTTCCAAGTTATTTGTTCCAAAGGGACCCATTTGTTTTATAATTTTAAAGAATTTCGGGTTCAAATCACTTAATGGTATTTCTAAATCGTATGTGCTGGTTTTTATTTTTTGATTTTCAGATATGTTTTGATTTATAAATTTTTCAAATTTATTTTTAAAGGATTCGAGTTTTGATTCATGCAATTTTAACCCTGCTGCATATTTGTGACCTCCATACTGTTCCAAGAGTTTACCACATTTTTTTAAAGCTTTGTATATATCAAACCCTTTTATCGATCGTGCAGAGCCAATATAATATTCGTTCCTTTTAGTTAAAACAATTGTTGGTCTATAATACTTCTCTATTAGTCTTGATGCAACAATTCCTACTACTCCTGGATGCCAATTATCATTGTAAACTAAAGTGGAAGAAGAAAATTCTTCCTCTCTTTCCTTTATTTGGTTAAGAGCCTCTTCGGTAATTTTTTTATCTTTCTCCCTCCTCTCAGCATTAATCAATCTTAACTCTTCTGTTAAATTTACAGTTTCTTCAGTTTTTTTACAAAGTAATAGTTCGAGTGCCAAGCTTGCATGTTTCAACCTTCCGGCAGCATTAACTTTAGGAGATAATTTGAAAACTAACGTTGAAGAAGAGATCTCATGTCCATTAAAATCCGACAAAAGTGCTTTAATCCCAGGTCTTGGGTTTTCATTAATTTGCTTAACCCCCAAATAAGTAATTATCCTGTTTTCTTCATTAAGAGGTACCTGGTCTGCTGCAGTTGCAAGAGAAACTAAATCCAAATAATTAGTGAGATATTGTGTGTCAATTCCCCATTCTAGGCATAGGGCTTGAATTAACTTAAATCCAATTCCGCATCCACATAGATCCTTAAATGGGTATTCACAGTCGTCCCTTTTGGGATTTAACACGGCAACTGCATTTGGTATTTTACTGTCTGGTAAGTGATGATCACATATTATAAAATCAATACCATTAGACTTTGCATATTCTACCTGCTCTACTGCTTTTATTCCACAATCTATGGAGACAATCAAAGAAACTCCTTTTTCAAAAGCCTTGTCTATTCCATTGATTGAAATTCCATAACCTTCTGTCTCTCGGTCTGGAATATATGGAAAGATATTAGTCGTTTTTTGTTTTAAAAAACTCGTTAATAGCGCCGTTGAGGCAACTCCATCTACATCGTAGTCTCCGTAAATTAAAATTTTTTCGTGATTCTTTATCGCTTCATTTATCCTATCTGTTGCAAATTTCATATCCTTCATTAGAAATGGATCATGAAGATCTTTAAGCTTAGGTCGGAAAAAGGATTTCGCGCTGTCAAAATTATTTATTCCTCTTTGATTTAATATAATTGAAATATTCCTTGAAACTCCTATTTGATTTTGAAGAAGGCTTATTAAATCTTCGTTTGGAATTGGTTTGGGTTCCCAATGCATAATCAACTTTTAAATCCTTGTAGACAAATCACAAACTCTCCTTTTGGTTCCTTTTCTTCAAAGTGCAACAAACATTCGTCGACCGTTCCTCTAATTGTCTCCTCAAAAATTTTTGATATTTCTCTTGAGATAGAAATATTTTTTTCTACCCCACAAATATCTTTGATTTCATTTAATAGTTTTATAAGCCTATATGGGGATTCAAACAATACAATAGTCCTTTTTTCTTTAGAAAGTTCTAATATTTTTTTTTGTCTACCTTTTTTTTTGGGTAAAAACCCTTCAAAAATAAAATTTGTGGTTGGAAAACCACTTTGAGTAATGGCAGGAATTATAGATGAAGCTCCAGGTAATGACTCGAGATCAATCCCCTTACTTATTACCTCCCTAACTAACATGTAGCCTGGATCAGATATGCAAGGAGATCCTGAATCAGAGACCAGGGCGATGTTATTATCCGAGATTAACAAATTTATAATTTCATTTAACTTTTTGTGTTCATTGTAAATATGATAACTTTTAGTTTTTGTTTTTATCTCGTAGTGATTCAATAATTTTTTGGTTATTCGCGTGTCTTCTGCCAAAATTAAATCAACTTTTGCTAAAACTTCTATTGCTCTTAACGTAATATCTCCTAAATTTCCAATTGGTGTTGGAACTAAGTAAAGCTTACCCATCTACTAAAAATTATTTTCGATGCACTTCAAAAACCTTTTTTCTATTTCTTCTTTACCCTCCCAATTATTATAGTCTGGTTTCACAATACTATTTAAAAATTGTAAAGCTTCATCCCATGTGGAGTACGTTTGTAGTTGAGAAACTACACGAGAATAGTCTTCTTCATTACCATCAAAAAGACTTTTTGTAAACGCAATTTTGTCGTTTAAACCTATATTAATTCCCTTTATCAAAGATTCATTTAACTTTTTTGATTCATACGAAATTTCAGGAATATTATCATCTTTCATTATAAACTCTGGATCAGCTACTGAGGAAAATAAGTCATCTACTCTTTCAGTATTTGTTTCATCTGGAATCTCAGTAACTATATCATTAATGGTTTCCATACCAGTATTTACATCTTTTTGGTCTAATCCAAGAATAACTTTTTCGTCTTCTATTTTATGTTGAAATATTATCAATTGTTTGTAAGCCTTTTGGAATTTCAATATTAATTGATCAAGACTAGACGCTTCATTAATTTTTTCTAGATCTTCTAAAATGCTGTTTATTTCATCTTTTATTTGTTTAATCATATTGAAAAAATAAGAATGGCTTATTAGTTAAATTATATTCTATAAATTTAGTTTTAAATTAATTTAAAACACAAAAATTGCTACCAGAAAATAACTTAAATAAAAAATCTAATTTTGGATTGATTAAGGTAATCTGTGGTTCTAAGTTTTCTGGAAAGACAGAAGAGCTAATTAGAAGAATTAAAATGGCTGAATATTAAATGAGTAAAACTATAGTTTTCAAAACCTAAGATAGATTCAAGAAATGAAGGAAATTACATTAAAAATAATAATAACAAAAAATATAAGACTTTCACAATTACTGAAGAGAATGAGGTTTTGAAAAAATCAAAAAAAATTTTGATGTGATAGGTATCGATGAAGCTCAGTTTTTCACCAATTCACTTGTAGACATCTGTAATTTACTTGCCAATGAAGGTAAAAGAATTATTATTGCTGGTTTGGATATGGATTATAGAGGAAAACCATTTGGTCCAATGCCAAGTTTAATGGCAACTGCGGTATTTGTCAGCAAGCTTAACGCTGTTTACGCCGAGACGGGGGAATGACAAATTATACAAACAGAAAGTCAAAAGATAATAGACAAATAAATATTGGAGACGGTAAGGATTATGAAGCATTAAGCAGGACTTCTTTTTTCAATAAAAATTTTGATTATTGAAGTGTTTTATATGTAACAAAAACATGTTATTTGATTGTATTTTTGTTTCTTTTATGTTATAGGCTATTTAAATTAGTACTTTTGAAAAATAATGAATGTAGCAATAGTAGGGGCTACCGGCCTTGTTGGAAATAAAATGCTTGAGATCCTAGAAGAAAGGAATTTCTCGACAGAAAGCATTATTCCGATAGCATCCAAAAAATCTGAGGGTGGTTTAGTTAATTTCTGTGGGAAAAAGTATGAGGTAGTTTCTATAGAAAATTCACTAAATAAAGAAATTGATATTGCATTATTTTCAGCCGGTGCAGAGGTTTCTCTACAGTGGGCTCCTAAATTTAAAAAGAAAGGTGTTTACGTTATTGATAATTCTTCTGCATGGAGGATGTCTGAAGAAGTTAAACTCATTATTCCAGAAATCAATGGAAACCTTTTGAAATCTGAGGATAAAATTATTGCTAATCCAAATTGTTCAACAATTCAAATGCTCATGGCTTTGGCACCGATTCATAAAAAATTTAAAATAGAAAGAATAATAGTCTCTACTTATCAATCTGTTACTGGAACTGGAAAGGCAGCCATAGACCAACTTAATAATGAAAAAAACAATATCAAGGGGATGATGGTTTATCCTTACCAAATTTATCAAAATGCACTACCCCAATGTGATATATTTCTAGAAAACGGATATACTAAAGAAGAAATGAAACTTGTAAACGAAACCCACAAAATTTTATCAGACAAAAGTATAAATGTTTCTGCAACTGCTGTAAGAATTCCTGTTTTTGGGGGTCATGCAGAATCTGTAAATATTGAATTGAGAGAGAAAACAAATTGTGAGGAGATCAAAACACTTTTGAATAAAACAAGTGGTGTGATAGTCCAAGATGATCCTAAAAAAAGTATATATCCAATGCCTATTTACGCAGAGGGAAAAGATGAAGTTTTTGTGGGAAGAATTCGGGAAGATGTTTCAAAAGAAAATTCTTTCAACCTATGGATTGTGTCAGATAATTTAAGAAAAGGAGCAGCTACTAACACTATCCAAATTGCAGAGTATTTGGTTAAAAATAATTTAATTAAAAAATAGCTTTACATTTTAAAGGAATCCATGAATTTTGTAGTGTACTCTCCACTAATATATTTTGGGTCTTCCATTAATTTTCTGTGAAATGGGATAGTAGTTTTTATACCCTCAATAACAAACTCATCAAGTGCTCTTTTCATCTTGTTGATTGCTTCTTCCCTTGTCTGAGCAGTAGTAATTAGTTTAGCTATCATAGAATCATAAAAAGGAGGTATTGTATAACCTGAATAAACGTGTGTGTCTAGACGAACGCCATGGCCTCCAGGAATGTGAAGATTTGTTATTTCCCCTGGTGATGGCCTAAATTCAGAATAAGGATCTTCTGCATTAATTCTACATTCTATGGAGTGTAATTTTGGATAGTAATGTTTACCGCTTATGGGTATTCCTGCAGCAACGGATATTTGCTCCCTAATCAAATCAAAATCAATTACCTGTTCGGTTACAGGGTGCTCAACCTGAATTCTAGTATTCATTTCCATGAAATAAAAATTTCTGTTTTCATCAACTAAAAACTCTATCGTCCCAGCACCCTCATATTTAATGAATTCGGCTGCTTTTACAGCAGCCATACCCATTTTTTCTCTTAGTTGTGTTGTCATAAAAGGAGAAGGGGTTTCTTCGGTAAGCTTTTGATGTCGCCTTTGAATTGAACAATCCCTTTCTGACAAATGGCACGCTTTACCAAAGCTATCACCAACAATTTGAATTTCTATATGTCTTGGTTCTTCAATGAATTTTTCCATATACATACTGTCATCTCCAAAGGCCGCTTTTGATTCTATCTTGGCGCTTTCCCAAGCTTTTTCAAGTTCCTGCTCGTTGGTAACTGCCCTCATTCCTTTCCCTCCACCCCCTGAAGAAGCTTTCAACATAATTGGGAAGCCTATTTTTTTTGCAGTATTTTTTGCAGAAGCTAAATTTTTAATTATTCCATCTGAACCCGGAATGATGGGTACTCCAGCTTTTCTCATAGTTTCTTTTGCTGAAGCCTTATCTCCCATTTTACTTATCATATCACTAGAGGCGCCAATAAATTTAATATCATGTTCCGAACACATCTTAGAAAATTTTGAGTTTTCTGAGAGAAACCCATAGCCTGGGTGAATTGCATCTGCGTTAGTAATTTCAGCAGCAGCTATTATATTAGAAGGTTTTAAATAGGAATCTATACTTTTTGAAGGTCCAATGCATACAGCCTCATCCGCAAACTTTACATGTAGACTTTCTGCATCAGCTGTTGAATATACCGCAACGGACTTTATTCCCATTTCTTTACAAGTTCTAATTATCCTAAGAGCAATCTCTCCTCGATTTGCAATCAAAATCTTTTTGAACATAAATTTTGTTTTAGGAGGGATCTATTAAAAATAATGGTTGTTCAAATTCCACAGGAGACGAATCTTCAATCAAAACCTTGACAATTTTACCAGATACTTCTGATTCAATCTCATTAAATAGCTTCATTGCTTCAATAACACAAAGAACGTCACCTTCTTTTACGTTGGTCCCGATTTCGACAAAAGGTTCTTTATCCGGGGCTGGCCTTCTATAAAAAGTACCAATAATTGGAGACTTTACTGTTATTAGCTTTTCATCTGAATTGTCTTCCTCCTTCTCAGGAATTATCCTTTTTTCGATTATATCTCCTTGCTTTTCTGTTACAAGATCATCTTTACTTAAGATTATAGGTTGGTTTTGTGAAGGGGTAACTGGAGTTTTTTGATCTTTGTCTCCCTCATCTCCAGTTTTAATTGTGATCTTAAAATCTTTCAATTCAAGGCTAACCTCCTTAGCTTTAGACTTAGATACAAACTTAATTAGCTTCTGAATTTCTTTGATATTCATGCCTAAAAAGATATCTCAACGTGAAGATAAATTATTTATTTTTAAAACCCCATAATAACATAGAGTTAAAATTAGATTTATCCTTCAATGTTCTCCGTTTCGTCAATAAGGACTTTCCCCTTATAATACAACTTCCCTTCATGCCAGTGGGCTCGATGATAAAGATGTGGTTCTCCAGATACTTTGTCAACAGCAAGTTGAGGACTTGAAGCTTTTATGTGAGTTCTCCTTTTATCTCTTCTCGTTTTTGAAATTTTTCTTTTAGGATGTGCCATTTTAGTAGGTTTTAGTTAAAGGTAATCTTTTAATTTGTTCCATCTAGGATCTAATTCGGTTTTTTTAGATCCAGGCGAGAGCTTTTTTAAAATTTTTAAAGTTTTAGAATTCAGTGATCCATCAAGAACCCCAGGATGGATTCTCTTTTGTGGGATTGAAAGAACAATCATTTCATAGATTGATTTAGCTACGTTAAATTTGTAGCTATGGTGAGGGATTATAACATACTGATCGTTGTCCTCATTGTATTTCTCACCAAATTTTATAATAAAATTTAGTTGGGAATCTACTTGATACGGAAATAATTCGTTTGAAATATCACAGGTTAAAATGTAACTCCCTTTTCCAGTTAAATGAAGTTCCATTAATGTGTTTTTTTTTGTAAGTACTGACTTAATTTTAATGTTGACCTGAGAAAGTTCATTGAAACCAAAATTTTTTAAAAAAGTGTCACTTATTTTAAAAATATAATTGTGCTCACCTTCTTTCAAACCTGAAAAAACAATGTCGTAATCTGTTATTTGAAATCTATTACTCATAGCATTGGTAAATTTAGTTAATAACGAAAATTATATAACTATGCTAGTAGTTTTTTTGTTCAACCGATTATTAAACACTTCCCTTGCTAATAATAAAGCTTTTAAAAATGACGTATATGAAGCAATACCCTTGCCTGCAATATCGTAAGCAGTTCCGTGATCGGGAGAAGTCCTTACAAAAGGCATACCCGAAGTAAAATTCACTCCGGACCCAAAGTTTAAAGTTTTAAATGGTATGAGACCCTGGTCATGATACATAGCTAATACTGTATCATATTTATTAAGATTTGATTTTACAAAAAAGCTGTCTGCAGAGAAAGGACCAAAAACTGAATTGTTTTCATTGTTCAACATTTCTATAACAGGTTTAATGATTTTTTCGTCCTTAGTACCTATTAAACCGTTGTCACCAGCATGAGGGTTAAGACCCAAAATTGCAATTTTAGGCCTCGGAATTAAAAAATCATTCTGCATTGACTTAATCATTTTTAAAATTTTATCCCTCAGAGTTTTTTTTGTTATAGAGGATGAAACTTTATCAATTGGTATGTGATCTGTTAATAGTCCTATTTTTAAATTCTCACCAATCATAAACATCATAGTTTTTGAGGAAAAAAAATTTGATAGAAACTCTGTATGCCCTACAAAATTAAATGTTTCTGACAGTATATTTTTTTTATTTATTGGACCGGTAACTAGGGCTTCTATTTCTCCAGAATTTAAAGCATTTGTTGATGCTAAAAGTGATTTTAAAGCAACTTGACCTCCTTGGACAGTAGCTTCCCCAAAAGAGTGTTTAAAGTCACCAGGAAAAATATTGTACACATTAATTTTATCCGTACGGATTTTTTTAAAAGTTTGAATCGAATTTAATTTCAAATTAATATTAAATTGCCTCATTTGATATTCAATTATTTCGATATTAGCGAAAATCACTGGATTAAATAATCTTAAGATTTCAGGATTTTGAAAGCATTTTAAAATAACTTCTATTCCTATACCATTTGGATCGCCAACTGAAATACCTACTTTAAGCTTTTTTTTATTCAATTCTTTTAATTTAGTTAATTTTAAAAGCAAATTTAATCAATACAATAATCATGTTCACCGGTATTATAGAAGATTTGGGGATTTTAAAAAAAATTGAAAAGGAAAAAGGAAACATTAATCTCTATTTTAAAAGTAAATTAACCCAAGAATTAAAAATTGATCAAAGTCTCTCACATAATGGAGTTTGTCTCACAGTAGTTTCTATTGATAATGATATTTACAAGGTGACAGCCGTAAAAGAAACTCTTGATAAAAGCAATCTAGCAGGGCTTAAAGTAAACTCTATCGTTAATCTTGAAAGGGCTATGAAGAGTAACGCAAGATTAGACGGACATTATGTTCAAGGACATGTTGATCAGATAGCAAAATGTTTAAATGTTAGAGAAACCGATGGTAGTTGGTATTACGAATTTGAATATGATAATACATCCAATAATATTACAATAGAGAAAGGCTCAATTGCAGTAAATGGAGTTAGTTTAACAGTAATTAACTCAAAATTAGATGGTTTTTCGGTTGCAGTAATACCCTACACTTATTATAATACAAATTTTAAAAAAATTCAAAAGGGGGATAACGTAAATATAGAATTTGATATGATAGGAAAATATATCACTAAACTTATAGGCAACAGGTAAAGAAATTTTTATTTATGTATATTTAATAAAATATATGTTTTGGGAGTTTTAGAATTATCAACCATTTTACTTTGTTTAGCGTCAGTCTTCTCTTTAATTAATATTAGATTATTGAAATTACCTCAAACTATTGGGTTAATGGTCCTTGCTCTTTTGCTGTCTGTTTTAATTACCGTTGTAGGTCTTATTTCTCCTAATATTTTTACTGCTGTGCTTGAAATTACAGAAGAGTTCGACTTCAGCGAGTTACTGGTCAATGTGATGCTTCCATTTCTTCTTTTTGCTGGAGCAATGAGTGTTAATGTCCACGAACTACTCAAGGACAAGTGGACCATACTCCTGCTCGCAAGTTTTGGGGTAGTATTTTCTACTTTTGCTGTAGGCACTGGTCTTCATTGGCTTGCATCACAAGAGTTTTTGGGACTTAATTCTTTAGGATTAAGCTATGTTGATTGTCTTCTTTTTGGTGCATTAATTGCACCTACAGATCCTATTGCCGTGTTAGCGATGGTAAAAAAAATGAATCTCCCATCAATAACTGAAACTAGAATTGCAGGTGA
>CETK01026700.1_pt1 | contig 32373 bp, 26 predicted proteins | sample 361431 | NCBI WGS metagenome assembly CETK01 (sample SAMEA2622452, study PRJEB7988) | marine metagenome | biome: marine biome (ENVO:00000447); feature: surface water layer (ENVO:00002042); material: "saline water (ENVO:00002010), including plankton (ENVO:xxxxxxxx)" | depth 5 m | reverse complement strand
TCAATTACAGAACTGTACCATAAAGTATTGTCTGTTGTTAAGGCAGTTGGAGCATTTGCACTTGCAGTGTAAGTTAATACCTGCCAGTTACTTGCTAAGAACTGCTTAGGATTAGTTGAACTGTTTGTGCCTGGTACAAAGTATAAGTTTTTAGTACCACTTGAAGCACTTACGAATGCACTATATCCGTATAATGCTAAACCACCGTTAGTATCTACGAATCTAATGTCACCACCGTCATTATGAGTAATAACAACTCTGTTGCTTGAATCAACACTTGCACTTACGTTTGTTAAACCAGCACCATTAATTCCTGCCGCTAGTATTTCTGAGTCAGTTGCCGCCCCAGTAGGTTGAATACTTACTGTTACTGGACTTGACATTGTATCACTGTTTGTAGTTGACTCACTAATTGTAAATGCGTATGTACCTGCTGACACCTGTGCCGCAATAATGCTTGAAGTTACATTAGTTGCACCTGTGTTAACACGTCTATAAATTTTAAAGTCTGCTTCAATAGCCGCCGCTTCGGATGTATTTGACATTACATATACAGTCCCAACTGCTAGATTCAATCCACCACCTGTTGGATCAAGTGCTTTTAACGCCGACATATTATTTGCATAAATCGGAGCCGCTACATCTGTAAACAAGTTAGTGTTACCATTAAAGTTTTTAACTTTAAGTCTAGCACCTAAGTTACTTTCAGTAGTTTTAAACCAAACTGAACCAGTTGGTCTTGGATTTGAATCAGTTGCTTTGAATTCAGGAACACTAGTGTGAGGTGCTATTGCTAATTTTGGCAAATAATAAGTTGCCGCAGTAATACCTACTTCACCTGCTAATCCTGTACCTTCTGCAATCACAACATTATTTGTTGTTGAGAAAATCGCTAATCTGCCATTAACTGCTTTTGCACTTACACCAGTTATACCAGCACCGTTAATGTCACTTACGACATCTGCTAGTGTAGTACCACTTGCTGTAATTGTAGTTGAGTTAATAACCATTGTTGCGGAACCAGTAACAGTTGGATTGCTTTGAGATCCAGTCACAGCAGGATGGCTACCTACCCATGCACTAGTTCCAACTTTTACCCAAGTACCGTCTGAGTTTTTAAAGAATAATTTGTTAACAGTAGTTGTTGTAACAAGAGCATAATCACCAACTGCTCCTACTGATGCTTTAGGATCGCCTGAAACACTGTTACCAACTTGTTCACTTTTATCTGTTATAATGTACGGAATCTTATTTGTAAAAGACTGTCCACCTGTTGTTGTTGCAGATGCACCGTTCCATTCAAATATACCATATCTTGAATTACCTGTGTCAAACCAATATGTACCTGCCGCTGGATTTGCCGCTGGTGCGTTTGCACTTGCTTGTAATTCAGCAGTGTTTACATCTGCTCTTACAACAAATGCTCTATTGGCAACACCTAAATATGAATATGCCGCTTGTAATCCGTATTCATTAAGTTCTCCACCATGAATTGGATTGTTGTTTGAATCTGTATAAAATGTTGGGTCACCGAAAGTCTCTGTTAACTCTCTTTGTGAAGTTATTAAGAATGGTGTTCCCGCTTTTGCTTTTGTTGTGCCTGATGCTGTTGCTGTACCACTGCCGTTTGTTTTGTCCTGTGCAGTGATAACAAAAATCATCGGCGTAGTGCCTGGTTCAGCCGGGGTATAAAACGATTCGTCTATAACACTGACCTGTACACCTGGTGATACTAAATTTGCCATTTTTTGTTCTCCTATTGGATCTTTCGTTATTAGTATTTATACAACTCTTCCAAAATCTAGTGTAAATATCGCCTGAAAAAGGGGGCAAAAAGGTGTGGTAAATACTATTATGAGTAGACCTTTATGTAATTACTGTAAACAACGACCGGCGGCTGTCAACTATAAGAAAGGAAACAAAACTTATTATAGAAAGCAGTGTGAAACCTGTTTGCATAATGGAAAAGGTCATGGCATACCCAATTGGTATAAAGCAGGTTATAGACAAAAAGATACTTGTGATAAATGTGGCTTTAAAGGTGAAGAAGTTCAGTTCAATGTTTACCATATAAATGGAAACTTAAACGATTGTCATATAGGAAATTTAAAAACTGTGTGTGCTAACTGTCAACGTACTATGCAACGTGTGGGTTCACGTTGGAAACAAGGTGACCTTGTACCTGATTTTTAAGTTCTTCTAGTGTTCCGTTATTATTAATCACAACATCAAAGTGTGTATTTGCCCATGCCCACTCACTAGGGTGAACGTCTTTAGGTTCTACACCAATGTCTTGATACACTCTAAACCACATAGGATCTATGCCACGTTTAACACGCCAAACTTGACCACCAGTTTCTAGTATCATTTTTGCTTCATTAGGAAACCTAACATCAGTAATAACTATGTTTTTATCTTTGTTTTGTAATAAGTGTTGTTTTGTTAAACTTACCCATATACCATCAAAGAAGCCATTACGCATACACTCTGTACCAAATTCTTGTAATACCAATCTTGGTGTAATTTCACGGCCTGTTTCAGCACTCCAAAATTCATCTTTTTTCTCACGCCATTCACGTGATTTATCTGTTTTTCCATCTAACAGATCTCTATCCCAATTGAACATAACCCCTACTGCATCTTTTAGCCTATCAGCAAAAGATGTTTTGGTAAAATTATGGTTATCTATTAATGTTTGTGCTACTGTGTCTTTACCGGATCCAATTAATCCGCAAATGCCAATTATCATGCGACTATTTCCTAATGTTAAGTTAATAGTATATACTAATGTTTAGTGGATGTCAAGTATTTTTTAGCCGATTGTGAAACCGTAACCCATACCGCCTGCAACTTGTAGTTTAAGATCTTCTTCAAGTCTTTCAAGTTCAGCCTGTGCTTCTTGTTTTAGAGCATCACCATTAAGAGTTGAACCACCTTGTGGACCTGCAATAGTGGCAAATTTACTTCTTGCTTCACCTAGCATATACTTACATTTTGCAAGTGTGTAATCTTTGATCCATTGTTTTGCAAGATAATCATTTAACAATTCACTGTCTGGTCTATGATTGTAACAATATAACAACAATGTTTCTTCCGCTCTGGATCTTTGTAATAGTGTTAATTTTTTAGAAGTAGTGTTCCATTTAAATTCTATAAAACTACCAAACATTCTACCTACAAGTTCTTGGTAACTAGCAAACATATTATAAGTTGCTAAACCACCCATGTTTGAACTTGCTAAAAGATAGGTATTTGTGTATGCTAAATTGAATGGTTCAAACAATGTACCACCATCACCACCACCAGTTCTACTACCAATGCTTCTTCTAAATATTTTTCTGACTTCAACTATTTCATTTGCAAGTACATAGTCATTTTGATCTATCACTGTATCTAGGAAAACATAACTTTCTTCAACAGAATTATCAGAACGCTGACGGAACTTATCAAATGCTGTACGTAGTGAGATCTCATAATGTTGTGGATCTAATTCAACATCGATCATTCCTCCGCCTAGCATTGCGGACACATAATCAAATATCTCTTGTTTTTGGGTTACTATATCGCTCATCTTATATGTATTTATGCGAACGATAAATACAATTACTATGCCGAGACTGAGTTTATACAAACCTGAAAAAGGAAAAGATTACGAATTCCTAGATAAAACCATACAGGAGATGTTCACTGTAGGTGGTACAGATGTATTTGTACACAAATATTTAGGTCCTAAAAATCCTGATGAAACAGATGCTACTGCTGATCAGCCTAGATATAATGCAGTAAAAGAAAGCAATATTCAGGATTTGCTTTTCATGGAAAATCGTGATAGAAAGTATGATCCAGACGTGTATGTTATGCGTGGTATCTATAATGTTCAAGATGTAGATTTTGACATGAGTCAATTTGGCTTATTTTTACAAAACGATACATTGTTTATGACATTGCCTATTAATTACAGTGTTAAAACTTTAGGCAGAAAAATTATGTCAGGTGATGTATTAGAACTACCACACTTAAAAGATGAACACGCACTAAATGATCACAGTGTAGCACTTAAAAGATTTTATGTTGTAGAAGATGTTAATCGTGCAAGTGAAGGATTTTCACAAACATGGTACCCACATTTATACAGAATCAAAATGAAACAAATTGTTGATTCACAAGAATTTAAAGAAATATTAGATTTACCAACGGAAGAAGGAAGTTCGCAAACTTTAAGAGATGTATTATCTACATACGAAAGAGAAATGCAAATCAATGATGCTATTGTAGGACAAGCAGAAGCCGATGCACCTAAGTCAGGTTATGACACTTCACACTTATACACATTACAAGTTGATGATAACAATAATCCTGAATTGGTTACTGCCGATGAGGCTACAATAGATGCAAGTATTAATAGCGGAAACTTAGATGCAAGTAGAGTAAATCAAACTCCAGAACGTAGCGGATATCAAGGTTATCTAATAGGTGACGGATTAGCACCTAATGGTGAAGTGTTTGGACATGGAATAAGTTTCCCAACTGCTAGTGTCAAAGGTGATTACTTCTTAAGAACAGACTTTTTACCAAACAGATTATTTAGATTTGATAGCCAACGTTGGGTTAAAGTAGAAGATGCTGTAAGACACAACTTAACTAATAGTCCTAATAAGAAAACACAAAAAGGAACATTTATTAATAATACTAAAACAACAAACATTGGTGGAGATACTGTTATAGAAAGACAAGCAATATCAAAAGCATTGAAACCTAAGGCGGATAATTAATGAAACACAATATAGCAGGATTAATTTTTGGAATTTTTGGCGTAATTTTTTTAGTAAAAGATATGGGAATGCATGGAAATAGTTTATTTGGTGTCAGTGAAATGACATGGATGTGGTTTACAATGGCAGTTGTACATTTCTTCCTTAATGATTGTGGGTGTAAAAAATAATGCAACATTTTTATGATGGACAAATTAGAAGATATGTAACTCAGATGATTAGACTTCTGAGTAATTTTACCTATAAGGATGGTAAAGGTGCTTTAGTAAAGGTTCCTGTGATGTACGGTGATATTACTAGACAAGTCGGACACATCATGAGAGATAATTCAGAAAATAAAATTCCATCTGCTCCACGAATAAGTGTTTATATTTCAGGATTACAATTAGATAGAGATAGAATAAGTGATAGTACGTTTGTTAGTAAAGTACATTTAAGAGAACGTGCTTACGATAGTGCAGGAAAAGAATATTTAAACACACAAGGTAAAAACGTAACAGTTGAACGTTTAATGCCAACTCCATACACATTAGAAATGACAGCAGATATTTGGTCAACTAATACAGATCAAAAATTACAAATCATGGAACAAATTTTAATGATGTTTAATCCTAGTTTAGAAATACAAACAACTGACAACTATGTAGACTGGACAAGTTTAAGTGTAGTTGAATTAGATAACGTAAATTTTAGTTCAAGAAGTATTCCTGTTGGAACTGAAAATGAAATAGATGTTAGTCAGTTAGGATTAAAAACTCCAATTTATATTTCACCTCCAACTAAAGTTAAAAAACTTGGTGTAATTACAAATATTGTAATGAGCATTTTTGACGAAAGCAAAGGTACCATAGACTTAGGAGAAAGTATGCCAGAATTAAAAGCATACAGTGATGGCGGAGCAGAAAGTCCTACAACAGATTTTGAAGATGCTAATAAAACTAAAAGAAAAGATACTGCAAGTGTACGTGTTACAACATATAATAATTTAGATTTATTAGTAATGGGTAATGTAGCAAAATTAATTCACAAAGGAAAAATAGGCGGAGTAAATTGGACACAATATATTGAAGCAATGCCTGGTAAGTTTAGAGCAGGATTAAGTCAGTTACAGTTATCCAGAACAGGTATTACAACAAGTATTAACGGATCAGTTGCCATTGATAGTACAGACGAACGTAATTTAATTATAAATTATGATACAGATACTTTCCCAACAGATAAAGTCATTACAGGTTCAACAGGTGATAGAAGTAAGATTGATTATATTATAGATCCTGCTACATTTAATCCTACTGTACAAAAAAATGCAGGAACAAGATTTTTATTATTAGGTGATGTTGGAGATACAAGTAATACAGATGGTCCAGATGCTTGGAAAAATGCAGATAACACAGACTTTGTTGCAAGTGTTAATGACATAGTTGAATGGGACGGAAGTAAATGGTCAATACTGTTTGACGCAAGTGCAACAACTGAAATAATTTACCAAACTAATCTAAATACTGGCATCCAATATAAATGGACTGGCGAAGAATGGGTGCTATCTTGGGAAGGCGAATACCGAAACGGCACTTGGCACCTACTATTTTAAATAATTAATAGTATGAGTCAAGATATTATATGTAGTGGTGCCTTATTCTATTCATTAAAAACTAAACGTTTTTTATTTTTACATAGAGTACAGAGCAAACAGAACAACGTCTGGGGATTAGTAGGTGGTACTAATAATACCAAAGAAACTCCATGGGAAAGTTTACAAAGGGAAATAAAGGAAGAAATTGGTACATTACCAAAAATTGCTAAAACTATTCCTTTAGAAACTTTTGTAAGCACTGACGAAAAATTTAAATTCCACACATATCTTGTTGTAGTAAATGAAGAATTTATTCCTGTCCTTAATGAAGAACATGATGGTTATGCATGGGCAAGTTTTAACAAATGGCCTAAGCCATTACACATGGGATTAAAGAACACTTTACAAAATAAAACAAATCAAACAAAACTAGAAACTGTTTTTGATTTAATTCAATTATTGGAGAAATAATGGCCATCTTAGTCTACGGTGACGTAATGCTTGACGAATGGAGAATAGGTTCCGTGGACAGAATAAGTCCTGAAGCACCTGTCCCTGTTTTAGTTGAAAGTGGTTATAAAAGAAACGTAGGTGGTGCAGGAAATTTAGCAGTCAACCTGGCAAGTATAAACGGTGAAGTAGAGTTACACGGTCCATTAGGTAAAGATAAACAAGGTTATGGTTTTTTAGAATTACTAGAAAATACAAAAGTCGATGCTTATTTGACAATGTGTATGGAGGCTACTACAAGTAAAGTTAGAATAGTAAGCACACAAGGCCAACAAATTTGTCGATTTGATACTGACGCAATTTGTAAATGCAATGAAGCACAAGATAGATTTCTTAAAGTTGTAAATGAAAACGATTTAGTAGTAATTAGTGACTACAACAAAGGTGCTGTAAGGAGAGATACAGTTTCTAAAGTATTATCTAAAGGTGCAAAAGTTTTAGTTGATCCTAAACAATCACCCTCATATTATACAGGTGCATTTTTAGTCAAACCTAATATGAAAGAATATACCGAATGGTTTGGTGAATTTAATTATGATGATGCAAGAGATTATTTAAAAGAATATAAATGGCAGTGGTTAGTAGTTACAGATGGTGCTAATGGTATCCATGTTATTAATGACAAAGAAAATTGGCATTGTAAAGAAGAAGTTCAAGAAGTTGCAGATGTGTCAGGTGCTGGTGATACTGTAATGGCAATAATTGCACATGGATTGAACAAAGGAAAAACAGTGCCTGAGTCATGTGAACTTGCCTGTTATGGTGCTTCTCGTGTAGTTGAAAAAAGAGGCGTAACAGTTGTCACAGAAGATGACCTAAACAAAGGTGTTGTATGGACTAACGGTGTGTTTGATATACTACATACTGGCCATTTAAAACTTCTTAGACACGCCGCTACACTAGGTAAAAGACTTATAGTAGGTATAAACAGCGATAGCAGTGTACAACGTTTAAAAGGGCCGTTAAGACCCATTAACAATGAATTCAAACGTAAAGAAACATTAGAACAATTAGGGTTTATAGATGAAGTTGTAATATTTGATGGTGATACACCAATTGATGAAATAACCAAAATACGTCCAGACGTAATTGTCAAAGGTGGAGACTATACAGTAGAAACTACCGTTGGTAATGAACTTGCAAAAGTTGTAATTTTTCCAACAGTTGAAGGACATAGTACAACAGAAACAATAGAAAAAATACATGAAAAAATATAAAATTGGATTAATTCAAGCAGTGATAGTTTTAGTACCAACATACCTTGTTGCATATATGACAGATAAAATGGTTTATACTATTCCTATGTTAGCGGCCGCTAGTTTTGTTGCCGCTTCATTTAGTAAAGACACAACCACAAAACGCATTGACGATATTTCTAAGGAAGGCAAAGACTAATGAAAATATTAGTAACAGGTACTGATGGTTTTATAGGAAATGCAGTAGCAAGCCATTTAGTAAATGTAGGACACCAAGTGGAAGGGTGGACGTACATACCTAATAAGTATCCTGATCCTTCACAATGTGACAGAGTAATACATTGCGGTGCTATTAGCAGTACCACAGAAACTGATGTTGAAAAAGTTATGATACAAAACACAGATTTTACTATGAAACTTATAGAACTTTGTGACATGATGGGTACAAGTATGCAATATTCTAGCACTGCAAACTTATATGGTAATACAGATAACTTTAATGAAGATGCACCACTGTATCCAGGAAGTCCTTATGCGTGGTCAAAGTATCTAGTTGATAGATTTGTGCAGAATTATATAAAAGATTTCAAAATTGGAATACAAGGATTTAGATATTTTAATGTTTATGGCAATGGAGAGGATCATAAGGGTGATCAAATGAGTCCTGTAAGCAAATTTACTAAACAAGCAAAAGAAAATCAAGATATTAAACTGTTTGAAAACAGTGAAAACTACAAACGTGATTTTGTTAGTGTAGAAGACGTTTGTAAAATACATGAAAAAATGTTAAATGTTGATCAAAGTGGTATTTTTAACGTTGGTACAGGAGAAGCAGTAAGTTTTAAAACCATTGCATATAAAATTGCTTACAAATATGGTGTAGGTGTTGACCTGATTCCAATGCCTAAAGAAATAGCAAAAAATTATCAAGCATATACCTGTGCTGATAACAAAAAATTACAGGATATTTTAAACTATGAGTTTGAAAACGTTATTGACTGGATTGATAGGCAGTAAAAAACCACACGTCGAATGGTGGAGTACTGTTCCTGGTCTTACTGAACTTGAGCCAGTGCAACCTGCAAACAAATTTTTTCCAGAATGGTTCAAGAAAATGCCAAGATGGTTAGAAGAAGGCAATCCTTTTGACAAAGGTACCTTTAAAAACTGTCCTGGTATTGTAGATTTTTACAAAGATGCCTTTGTAATTCCATTATGGGCAGACTTTTTCCTAAATATTACAGATAAAGACTTTGGCTGGAAGTGTAGTAATCCAGATTTTGAAATGTCTTTACATTTTAAAGAACAGTTTTTAGATCATACACCAAAAAATGTAAAAAATGATGTGATGGTTGTTGCAAAGACCGATTGTCCATGGAGAGTCAAAACTAAAAAAGGTTGGGGTATGATGCAATTACCTATGTTTTATGATTTCAGTGAGGATTTTGAATGTCTTCCAGGACTTACTTACACAGAATGGAGTCATCAAATCAATCAACAACTGTTAATTAAGAAAAAAGGTGAATTTGTCCTCAAAAAAGGCACGCCAATAGCGATGTATAAGCCTGTAAAATTAGATAAAATAAATTATACAGTAAAAGATGAGGATGATGCTAAATTTATTGAAAGTTATAAGTCAAATCTTAAATTTCAAAGTAAATTTAAAGGTAGTTACAATGCAATCAAAGGAAAATATTTAAGTGAGTGATAGATTAGAAGGAAAAGTACCTAAGGGTTGGGGATATGAGTTAATTTGGGCAACCAATGACAAGTACTGTGGTAAAATTATGGTGTTTGAAAAAGTAGGTTCAAAATTTTCCATGCATTTTCACAAAGAAAAGGACGAAACGTGGTTTGTTAATGACGGAAAATTTCTTTTGCGTTGGATTGACACTAAAGAAGCGAAACTTTACACCAAAGAATTAAATCCCGGAGACACTTGGCACAATCCTCCATTGCAACCGCACCAACTTGAAGCACTTGCACCCAACAGTTCAGTAACTGAAGTAAGCACTGCTGATTCTGTTGAAGATAATTATAGGATTATACCTGGTGATAGTCAAAAACCAGAAGAAGTTAAGCCTGTGCCTCCGACCAACGTAGAATAATATTTGCATCTACCGCCGATCCCGCAGTTTTATAAACGTTAATCGCTAATACGTCTGGACCATTTGGAAAAGTACCTCTTCCACCTAGTGTTGTATTAGTTAATTCTTTAATTTCACCTAGATCAAGTGTTGCTCTTTCACCTGGTTGTGCAATAAATGAAAATATTGTTTCACCTGGCTGTGCGTAAGGTGGATTACCAAATAGGAACGTAACAGTATCACCTGCACTTATTGTTGCAACCGACGTTTGGTTAAATGTAACTTCATAAAACTCTGTACCACAGTGTGTTAATGCATTAACCGATTGTACAAATGTACCTGCTGGCCAATTCAAGTCACTAGCCGCAACCTCTGTACCTTGTCCTGCTCCAGAAGCCTCCCAAGATGCTTTAGTAAACAACAACTTGTTAGTAAATCCTGTGTACGTTTTGTATATAAATTTCAAAGTAGTACTTGTTGTAGAAGTATTACTTGCTCTGTTAGTTCCGTTAGGTCCTGTATAGAAAATTCTATATCTAAATCCATTACCTTCTAATGGACCAATTTGACTTACAGTATATTGGTTTGCATTAAAGGCATTATTTGGATTTTGTGATTCAATGTATGATCCTACTAGTGGAGTACCAATGGTTTGTATCGGTGAATAGTCAATTGTTATAGGACTATATCTATCATTGTACTGCTGTGCCCTTGTAAAGTTAAATCCACTGTCAATGTCTGTTGCCACAGTCGCTGACGCAGTTGTTTGTGTAGCACCACCGTTCCAGTTTACTGATCCACCCGCGGCAATCTGTGCAAAACTTGGCTGTCCTCCTGACGCAAGTCCTGATATACCTTCCCAACCAATGTCATTTGGATTAACTGGATAGTTCTGTGGATTCAACACACCTTCAATAACAATACCACCTTTTTGACCTGATGCGTTTGGTTCTGATGTAACCTCTAGTCCATCAAGTAATAACTGTGCTCTGTTTAATAATTCTCTTTCTCCTAAGTCACCTACAATCGCATTTGATACACTTGGTGCTAGTCTAATCAAGAAAGAAGTATATCTTGTAGTACTAATACTTGTTCCTGTCGCTTTGTAACTAAACAAATATCCTCTATCAAAGTCAAATCCACCATCTGTTATGTAAGCAGATCCCCAGTGTGATATAATTGGACTAATTGTGTTACTTACAAGCGGAACTCCAGTGTTTCTTGTATGCGGTTCTGCTGTTCCCGCCGAATATGTTCTTGTTGCACCAGCGGCAAAGTTCGACATCTGTGCACCACGTGTACAACCTGTTAAATTTTTACCGTCTACACCTGTAAACTGAATCATTTCGTTATCAATATATACTATTCCGCCTTCTGGTGGGAAGAAAGAAGCGTCTTCTAATGGTAATACTGTGGCAACATCTGTTACGTCAGCACTTAATTTACCAACAGGACCTTCATTGGTTACTTCGTATCTAACCGGCATATTACCTGTTCTCATAAATGCTTCTGTGTTAACGTTTGAATTTCTCATTCTGTGCATGAAAACGAAGTTACCATCTGCTCCTCTAAGCATATAGTCAATAAATCCAGCACCGTACCAACTGTACTGGATCCCAACCATCTGCATCTTACTGATGTCAATGTCATATCCACTTGGTCCTGTACCGTCGCCTCTATCTCTATTAAAGTCTTTTTGTTCTGTTTTCTTATCTTGAATTAGACACAATTTACTTGCTCTAACATCTGTAACACCTCTAAAGTCAGGGGCAACTGACATACTTGTATTATTAATTACATCTGTTACAACGTGTGTCATACCTTTGATAACAATTCTATCACCTGTTTTTAGTTGTTCTCTAAATCTAGTACCTGTACCTACTACACTGTTAGTATCTACATCGATATCAACAACACCTGCTAACTGTAAAGTTGCAGTTCTTTGTACTGCACTAAATTGCGTTCCATCATATTCAAAGAAAATACCGTTTTGATCATCAAAACAACCTGATCTAACAGTTGCACCATGGAACGTTCTAATTGAAACCTGTGCTTTTGCACTTAATTCTGGAGCAGTATTACCTAAAGCACTTGTGGCAAGTACTTCGAATTCTCTTTCACTGTTAATATCTGATACAATATAGTCACCATCATATCCAACAGTGTCAATACCTATAAGTCTAATACCACCACCAACTTGTAAACCATGGTCTGTATCATCAGTTGTACAAGTAATTGTTGCACCTATGTTAGTACCACTTGCTGTAACCTGTAATAAATCATAGGATGGAGCAAATAAGGCACCCGTTGTGTACATGATACCCTTACCTGATTGATATCTAATGTATTTTTTACTCTGTCTAATTGCTTGTGATCCGTGTTGTGGTCCACCTGTTCCTAACTGCACACCACCATCATATGGTCTGTGTACAAAGAATGAGTCTGGTCTTGGATAAATGAATCCTTGTATTGGATCACTGTTTGCTGTTCCTGTATCAATTGTACCTGGTGCTCTACACTGATACTGCAATCTTGTTGTTGTAGGAACTGCTGTTGCACTAAATGGACCAGCCGCCAAGTCATGATTGTTAGAACCATCATCTGATTCAACAGTAATTAAGAAAGTATTTCCTGGTACAAGTCCGTGTGCAGTTGGAAAGTCACACTGTACAGTTGCTAATGAACTGTAACTAATACTTGTACTTGGTGATATATTCTGTGTTGCCGCTTCAGACATTGTTACAGAACTGTATAATGCCGCAGTTGCACCTGGTACTGCTGTACCGCTTACCTGAATATTTAAAAAGTCACCTTCTGTAGAATTTAAATCACAACGTAAAGTTAAATCATTTGTTGGAGTTTGTCCACCTAGTTGGTTACCAGGGATAACAATTCTGTCACCTTTTTTGTAACCACTACCGTTATCGGTTGCTGTAACAATACTGTATGTTCCGCCTGAACGTGTTACGTCGAATACTGCATTTGATCCACTGTTAGAATCGTTGTTACCGCCGACATCAGTGTAACTTCCTGTACCAGCCGCACCACTACCTGCTAAATTTACGGCAGTAATTGCACCGTTTGAATCAACTGCTGTTATTGTAAGTGTAAGATCGTTGGCCGGTGTAGCACCACCAAGGTCTGTACCTCTAATTATAATTGTTTGATCAACACCATAATCTTGTCCACCAACATCAATTTGGTCTAATGTGTAAGTTTGTGATGCTAAACTAATACCAAATTTTGCACCATTACCTACAACGTTTGTAACTGAAGTCCAGTTTGGAATAGTTTTAGTATTAACCATTGTACCTGCATCAGTAACTGTTAAAATTGTTCCGTTTACATCAATTGTAGCAACTGTGATTGTTAAATTGTTTACTCCGTCTATACCACCTAGTTCTGAACCAAGTACTGTAAATGTTTCTCCTGCAAGATAACCTGTACCACCTGACGCTACTGATACGTTTGCATCGGTTCCGTCTCTTTCAACGTTAAAGTCTGCACCAACACCAGCCGCTGTGTTTGTTGTATAAGCCACACTTGCATAGTTCACTCTGGCATCCGGAGCAGTACCAGTTGCAGTTACAGAAGTAATAGAACCACCTGTACCAGTTGCAGTTACTTTCATGAACAAGTCATTTGTTACTGCTTGTCCACCCATATCAAAACCGTCAACTTTAATTACATCGCCTTCAACGTATCCTGCTGATGTATCTGGAGATGCCATTGATACAGAGTAAACGTTATTTGTGTATGAAATATCAAAGTTACCACCAGTACCTATACCACCTTGTAATTCACCTGCTATGTTTGTAAATGTTCCGTTACCATCAAAAGCCGCACCTTCATCGTCAAATGTTTGAAGTTCTCCACCTGTGTCTATACCTGTAACAATTATTCTTACATCATTAGTTGTGTCTGCACCACCTAATTGTTGTCCGCTAATTACAATGTTATCACCTAGTTTGTAATCTTGTCCAGGTTGATTTAAAGTTACTGAATAAGTTCCACTTGCTCTACTAATGTCAAATGTTGCACCGTTACCAATAGAACTATCATTGTTTCCTGTTAGTCCTGAATATAACACTGTGTTACCTACAAAGTCGGCTGTTAGTGCATCTGATAAAGTAACATCGTTTCCAACAATGTTTGTTACAAATGTTGCGAAACCATCTCCTCTGTTTAATCCTAATCCAGGTACAATACCACTTACGTTTTCAACTGAAATTGTGTTTGATCCTGAAGCCACGTCTGATGTTGTAACAGGAGTTGTTACTATACCACCTGTACCAACAGTACCAGTAACCTGAGAACCTAGTGGAATACCTCCACCTACTGCTTGTAATGGAGCACCTATCTCTGGCTTCTGTCCTGTGTAAGCAATTTGATCTGATCCACTTGGAATACCAAGTGTTGCAATGAATGAACCATTTGAACCTTGTGATATAATACTAAAGTCAACATTTTGTCCACCAATTGATGCACCTGTGTAAAATCCACCTTTTCTTAATTGTGTGTAAAAGGTTGATAATATTTGTCCTTGTGATGTTCCAACTTTTGCTTTTGCAAAATATGTAAATGTAAAGTCTGTTGGAGTAGTGTTAATAATGAATGAACCTTCTGCTCTACTTGCCCCAGCAATACTATTTGCTAATGCTTTAATTGTAATAGGCGTACCTGGTTCAAATCCATGTGCTGATGCTGTTGTAACAGTAATTAAACTTTGACCAACTCCCTGACTACCTGCTGATGCATCTGTTTCTACTTGAGTAACCTGTGTATCAGTACCTGGTACTTCATAGATACTAGGATAACCTCTTTGTGTACCAATGGCTTGCCACTTCGTAGGCTGTAAACCATATTCAAAGTCAGCGTCAAGCATTGATAGAGAGTTTGCAACTCTCTGTCTTTCAATAGCATCTGTACCAAAGTCATATGGTCTAGTTTTTAAATCACCTTGGTCAATGAATATTTGTATTTTATCTGTAAGTGAATTAACAATTGGCTTATCTAATATAGGAAGTGTATCTAATCCACCTGCTATCACTGTTGTAATAATTGTTGTAAGTGCAGTAATTCTATCTGATGCACCTAATTCTGAATTTACATTACTAAACGTTTGTGTTGTAACTGCTGGACTTTGTTTAGTTGAATATGCCGCTTTAGTTAAAATGTAATTATTAATTAAATCTCTTACAAATTCTTTTAATTCTTTTTCTGCAATTCTTGTTCCTGATATAAGCGGAGTAGGACCATCCCAGAATTTGCTTCCTTGTAATCTTGTCTTTTCATTTCCGCCATATTGCATATCATGAAGGAAACCATCTATCTCAGATCCTGTATCTCTTTCAACTAATGCATTTGTAAAAGTATATCCATCAAAAGTTGATCCACCTGTTGCGTTAGCAACTTTATCTTGTAGCCAAGCAACTGCTTCATCTTTAATAAATTCTTTATTATCTGAGATTAATTTTCTTGCGTTTGTAAGATAAGTTCTATTTTCAGTTGACTTATCAAAAAATACTGTTGTAATAGTATCAGTATTTTCTAAAAATTTTCTAAAATATTCAAACCCAGGAGTAAATTCAATTGAATTTGTAACATACTGAGTATCACCACCTGCTGTTGGATCACTAAAATTAAACAGCACTTCGTTAGTAGAAGTGTTTGTAATTAAAAGCACGTTATCTAAAGTTACTTTAGTTGGGAATCTTACACTTGAAACTTGTGCATTGGCTAATGCTGGAATATTATCTAGTCCAAAATAAATTACGTTTCCGATTATATCATCTAAAATTTCTTCAACCTTTGCACCTGCATCTGCTTCAGTAACATATTCTTCATTAATATGTTGTGTAGTATCAACTGGACTTTGTTTTGTAGTGTATGCAACGTTTGTTAATATATGAGTTTGAATAAGCCAAGTACAAAATTGTTTTGCCGCACGTTCAGGATTTCTATCACCATCAATCTGTGGAATAGTTCCGTCCCAATATGTTGAAGCAAGATATCTACCTTGTTCATTACCGTTGTATCTTAAATCATATAATAAACCGCCTGGTTGATTTTGTACAGGATTTTTTGGGTCGCCTCCAATAAGGTTGTAACCCATATCTCTTTCACATTTATCATTACTATCATTTACATAATCTTTAAATGTATTAACAATTGAACTTGCAGTAGCACTTACAAAAGTGTGTTCAGTTTGGTTTAATGTTTTTCCAACTTTACAAGTAATTGTTGTAGAATCAGTTGCTGTAATTACAACAGGTCTATTATACCATGGATCCCAACCTGTTGTTGTACCGGCACCTGTTGCTCTTGGATAAGCATATTGAGTTGCACCACCGTCTTGGGCAGTTGTAAATGTAATAGAACCTGTAGCAAACTCTACTTGGTCACCTGGTAATAAATTATGTGCACCAATCGTTACTACCATTAATCCAGTAGTTGGATCGTATGTAGCATTTGTAGGTGAAAACGTATGTGTTGCAGATGATCTAGTTATGTTATCATTAATGTAAGCACGTACTTCATCTTTAATAAATTCAACATTGTTCTGAATTAGATAGTACGCATTAGGACGTCTATTACCAGAAAATGGAATACCTGTTTGGAATACGTATTCATTAAGTTTTCTTTTAGCCATTTACTTTTATACTCCTAATGCAATCGCTAGTGCGGTTGCCTTACTGTCAACATACTTCTTATTTGTTACCTGTAACTCCGTTGTTGGAGTCGATTGTGCAACTGCTGATGTAAACGTAGCATTCTTGGGTGTTACATCTCCAATTACAGTGTTATTTAACCCAGAACTGGCATTTAAGTTTAAGAACGAACCATCTTTAGGAGTGGTTTGTCCTATGCTCATATTGTTAATTGTGCCTGCGGCTGAACTAGTAAGTGTTATAGCACCTGTACCGGTTGGAGCAAGTATTAGATTAGCATTTGCACCATTAAATGTAACATTTTCACTAGCAGTCATTGTTAATGCGTTTACATTCATGTTACTCATAGTACCTTCACCTGCTGGATTAATTGTTACAGTACCATATGCGCCTTGTGGTGAAAATACTAAATCTGCATCTTGACCTTGCATAGTAACATCACCTGTTACTAGCAAACTACTAAAACTACCTACACCAGTTATAGTAGGGTCAACAGTGTTAATTGTACCAAACACACTTCCATCTGCGTTTCCATAAAAAATTTGTGCAGGTGCAGTTGGACTTAAATTAAGTGTCATTACATCATTTGCTTTTGTTTGTGCTTGTTCGCCTGTTGTAGTAACTGCTGGTTCGCCGCTTGTAGTATGACTTACACCATCATTGTAGTAAGCACAGTTTCCTATGCCACTTAAATTCACAATAGGGTTGTCATCTGATTTAAAAAATAAACTAAATGTAAGTTGAGGTAACGTCATTAGTTTAAATGAATAAGTTGTACCTCGTGTTAATGTAAGAGTTGGATTATTTTCTAATACGTCTTCTGTTCCTTCGACATATTGATTATCTATAGTAAATTCTGCTGAAGGAACAGCACCTAATTGTCTAACAATAAATTGATTATCAACTGCCGCTTCTTCTTGTTCTAATGTATATGTAACACTTCTAAGAGTAACATTTCCGTTAATGTCTACAGAAAAGCCTGGACTTTTAAAACCGTAATCTGATTCAAAGGGATTGTAACTAATTGCCATGCTTTTCTCTCCAACTAATCATATTTATCTGAATCTCTTTCACCCTGCTACTGGTATATTTTGGTTTTGATAATAATTTGCTGAAAATATAATCTTTGATCCGCGTAATTCTGAACTATCTGACGATGTATGTGCATTTGCAATCAATGAAACAGTTGAATCATTTACAGTTGCAGTTAACGTAAGTAAGTCTTGATTAAGGTTTGATCTACCATATATAGTAACATTTGCATCATTAGGACCTGCTACCACAAGTGCTTTTATTATTTCTTTAGCACTTGATGATAAATCAATGACTATTGTGTACTCTGCGGCACAGAAATCATTGACTAAGAATCTATCTATTTCAGTATTTTGTGTAACTTTTTTCCAGGGACCGTGATAACTAAAATTTGTACCGTTTTTAAGTAAAACTGTACCTTTAGTGCCCTTGCCAAAAAACTTATCTAAACTAAACATTAATACCCCTTTATGTATGTATTTATCGGAAAAGCAGTCTAGTTAGAAATTGTAAACAATGTCTTGTATTCGGGCAAATATAGGTACTCTATGTCGCTTTTTGCTAGGGTATGCAGTGCATCTTCCAGTGTTTCAACCAATGGATCACCACCTAAATTAAAGGAAGTGTTAAAAACAATAGGAAGTCCGGTTTTTTCCTTAAATGCTTTGATTAAATCATAGTAATTTTTGTTCTGTTTTTCACTAACTGTTTGTATTCTACAAGTACCATCAACGTGAATTATGCTTGGTATTTTTTCTGCAATGCCAGGTTGACAATTTACTGCATACATCATAGTTGGAGAATTTTTCATACCCCGTAAATCAAACCATTCATGAGCATCTTCTTCTAATATTGTTCCTGCAAATGGTCTAAAATATTCTCTACGTTTTACTTTGTTTACATAATCTTTACCATCTTCATATGATGGATCAAATAGTAAACTTCTGTTACCTAATGCACGTGGTCCGTTTTCACTTCCGCCTTGGAAAATAGCAACTATATTTTTATTTCTAATTAATTCTACTACTGAATCGTTTTCTATTTCGTCATCTATTTTTGCTTCGTATTTTTCTGCTAGTTCTTTAAATTGGTTTTCGTCATATGTGTAAGTTGGTCCATTATATAGTGTATCAACTTGTTGATTTACTGTTCTATCTCTTGTTATTGTTCTGTATTGTAATAATGCCGCACCCATGGCCGTTCCTGCATCATTAGAAACAGGTTCAACATACAAATTAATTCCTTCATTTTTTAGTGCTTCTAAGTAATGATAATTTGCAACACAGTTAAGTCCATAACCTCCACTTAATACAACATTCTTTTTACCACTCATTGCTACTGCTTTTCTAATTAAATTTGTAACTTGTTCTTGTGTTTGTGTTTGTACAGCAAAAGCCATATCTCTACGATTCTTTAATTTTGTTACATCTTCATCTTGGTCATGTCTGTCTCTTAAAAATTCAAAATAATTTCTATTTACTAATGCACCATTAGGATAAGTTGGCACAATAACATTTCTATCACTCAATGGATGTGTTTGTCCTTTTGTAAACAACGAAGGAACTTCTTTAGGATGTTCACCATATGGAAACAATCCCATAGTTTTTCCTGCTTCAATAAAACTAAATCCACAATAATCTGTTACTGCTTCGTATGTTTTTACTATTCCTGCTGTTTCACTAATTACTATTTCAGGAACGTTGTCTTTTTCTGCAAAAAAATCTCCACTAAAGTTTTGATATTCTGCTCCTAATAATGGACCTGTTGTTCCTAAATGTTTGTATAAAGTTTTAAAGTCTACAGGATACTGACAATCAAAAATAGATTCTGTTTCCCAAAGTGTAACACTGTCATTAGGATCGCCACCCATGTTAGCATTAAAGAAAGTTCCTGCTCCATCAACAATTACTGCAACTGCATCTTCGAATCCACTATTATAAAAACTTAAAGCGGCGTGTAATTTATGGTGAAAATAACTTAGGTCAACAACCTGTGGATGTTTAGGTAGCAATTTAGGATTTCTATCAATTAATCCCATCTTACGTGCAAGTCCTGTGTAAACATCATCACCAGTAAAGTCTACTCTACCTGCTGTTGCATCTAATGTTTGTGTATGTGCTACTACAAGATAATCTAATTTATCTGTGTAATCTAATATTTTCATCATAGACGCATATGGACCACCATCGTATTTGTGTCTACTTAATCTTTCTTCTTCTATAGAAAATATAACTTTGCCATCTTTAAGTAAACAAACTCCTGCGTTGTGTCCTCTGGCTATTGCGGCAATCCACTGACTTGGTTTTTTCATATTAAAATCCTAAATATCCTATATGCTTATATTCAACTATATTCTCTAAAATGCCTTTTTCAAAACTTAAAAGGTCCTTATGTTCATCTTTTAGTTTATCTAAAGTATTAAGTGTACTAACTTGTTTATCGTTATTTTTGTCTTTAAGACCCAAACTTGGACGAACTACTTCATTTAAATATTTGTAATGTTGCCAATGACTAGGGTGCATTTCAACCCAATCTTTTTTGCTATTAGGGTCATAAAACGTGTATTGTTTTTCTTTATTTTTCCATGCAAACAAACCTAATGGTTCTAACCATTTAGATTTATCTATATTTTTATATACTTGTAATTCTGTTTTGTCTTTGTAAACATCAACTTCCTTTTGTGTAGTTTCTCCGAAGCCAGGAAAGTCGGGCATATCTGTTCCTAACTTTTCCATATCACCTATGCTTAACATTCTATAAGTGCAATGTGTACTTTCTAATAATCCTTGCGTAAGTATTATTGCATTTTGTCCATGCATAAAATAACTATGCTCGTCCCAAAAAGTTTCTATCCATTTGTCATCATAACAATTTTCTCTATTCATGTAATTAAAAATACTGCCTTTTGTTTTCCAACCAATGTCTTCTGTATTTCTAATAGCATCTCCACGTTGTAGGTTACTTCTCTTAAACGTGTGCCAATCATTTCTAATGTGCGTACTCCACTGCACAATTATTGTATCATCTTCTGTAAAGTTATTTTTTATGTGACATTCGGCAACTCTTTCTGCTATTGCACGGTTACCTAGACCAGGAAATCCCCAGTTCTCATAATGATCGAATTCGTATCCTAAGAAATCTGCATACGTAGGCCACGCATACATAGTAAAACTACAACCAAAAACGAAAAGTCTACTTTTTCTTTTTGTCATCCTTCTTGAGTCCAGCACCTTTCAAGCAACTTTCAACAATTACTTCTTCTATCTTATCATTCATCCACATAATACCTTCATTAGTTCTGTCTGATAATTCGTCCATTGTTATTCTAATTGGACTGTAGACTCTAGCACCTTCACCCATATCTAATACGTCAAAACCTTTAGCATTAGGATAAGAAATATTTTCTTTAAATGTGCTTCCAACAACAACTGTTGCAGGTTTGTCTAAAGCATACGCCATATGTTGACCTACACTATCACATCCTAAGAAATAATCTGCTTCATTTATAATACCTAACCAGAATCTTAATTCTACATTCTGCGGTATTGCAATAGGTTCTTTTACTCCGTGCTTTTGAAATTCAATAGCGATTTCACTCATGAAGATTACACCAAAGTGTTTAGAAAGTTTGTTTACGAGATTGACAGTATTCTCTGCTTCAAAACTTCTACCTGATGGATCTCCGATGATGCCATTGTCATTTATAGTACCTCTACCAAAGGATTGAAATACAATAATTTTATCTTTTCCGGTTTTTTGTTTTACTTCATCGACAAGTTTTTTGCCTGTCATTTTTTCTTGCATAGATAATTTAATTGTAGGTTTAGGAAGTTCTCTAACACCTTTATTATTAATAGCGATATCATATGCTTCATGTAAATTACATTTTTGATTATAATATTCGAAAACTCTATAAGGCTCAGGTGTTAATAAATTTCTTTCTTTTAATTTATCTTGGAATAAATTTTTGTGCCAAACATCATATGTCCTATTGAAAAGATCAGGATGTCCTTTATAAAAATCTGTTCCTCCTTCGCAAACAATTACAAAGTCGTCGTCTGGATTTTCTTCTTTAAATTTTTCTAATGCTGGAATACTTGAAATAGTTCTACCTGCTCCACCATTAATAAAAATTGCTGTACTTCTTTTATCTGTCATTTGTTAATATTTCCTTTGATATAGATACTTATTTAGAAATCCCAGTAGAACATCTGAGTTCCGGTTCTTGGCATTTGCACTTCCCATTTGCCGTTAATAACTACTCCGCTTGGACTACTTGTAGGTAAATCATGTCTATTACCGTACTTGTCGCAACAACTATCTACTGTAATAATAGGTATGCCGTATTGTAAACTCATCATTCTTAGATGTATGTCATGCCATTCCATCCAAATCTCATCTTGATCATTACCTCTATCACCGTTTGTACTATGTAAAATTAGTTCAACACTATTCATACTTGCTAACATAGGTAAAGATGGAGCATTAAATCTAAATCCATTACCCCAAAAATCATTACATATCATTCCGGTTGTTCTAATACCATTACAATAATGCGTTTTAGTTGTTCCTGGAGGATCTGCTAATACTTGATCCCAACTACTACTTGGACTATCCATTCCACCTACGATGTATTGTTTGTTTGTTGCACCTAAAAATAATCCTTCTGGATCATAATATCTTATTTGATTTTTTCTTATTGCGCCTCTATGTTCAACGTCTACCCAAAGTGTGCCTAATGCTAAACCTATTCCTAAATTTTGTGCTTTTGCAACAAGTTCTGTTGCCGCAGATTGTATTCCTGTTACTCCACCTTCTGCAACTAAATCAAAATTGGGAAAATATCCTGTTAGTGATCCTTCAGGAGTAATTAACCAATTTACTTTGTTATCTTTACACCAGTCTAAACAATCAAGTATTGCTTGTTTATTTTTATTCAACTCTTGTGTTACAGGCATTTGTAAGCCTGCGAATCGTACTGGTGGTCTTTCTGTTTGCATACAGATATTTACAGAATAAAAAAGGCGCCGTAGCGCCTTTTGAATCTAATGTTTTACTATTAAATTGTTCCGCAAGGGGAACTAGGATAAAGGACTTTCCAAGCCGCATATCTTTGGCACTTATGTATTTTAAATTTAGCACCAGTACCTGCACTTGAAGTTGTATATGTAGCGTCAGCATATTCTTTTGCTTCTCTACCTATAACAATATCGTTACCGTCATTAATTGCTTGGTTGTTTGATAGTTTAATGCCTGTAATAGCACCACTACCGTCAACAGTTGTAACAGTAACTTTCATAGCATCAGCAGTAATAAAGTTTTCTAAATCTGCTTTTGCAAAACTTAATTCGTCATCTACTGAATAACCTGATCCAGCCGCTGTAATTTCAGCATCAAAACTGTCTCCATATTTTACAGGAAGATCTCTTAATTCTTGTCTAAAAGTTGACCATGCAGTTGATAAAGCATTTGGCATATCACTTTTAACTTTGTGATCAGTACCTGCTAGTAATGAATTTCTATGTTTTCTTACGTGTGGCCATTTTACATGAGGTTGTTTCCAAGGATAATGTTCACGTCCACCTTCTATAGAACTTGCTACTTTCTTAAATGTTTTAGCATCAAAGTCATATTCGATGTCAAACTTTTCGTAAGTGTGTTCTGGTGGTGGATCTTTGTAAGTTAAGTATTGTGATCCATTTGGTAATGTTTCTGTAATTTGTTCTAATTGTTCATCTTCAAAATCACATTCTTGTAAAGCACAAATAATTGGATGTTCATCACAATCAACATACACTTTTTCTAAATGTGGTGCTGGTTGAAAATCCATACCTTCTTCATATTCCATATAAGCACTTGGAGCCAATTTTTTAGTTTCTTTGTCAATGAAAATCCACATATCTTCTGGACCATCATAAGTATGTGTTCCTTGAAGTTGTTCGTTATCAAACTGACCTAGATACTCATCTGGTTTAGGGTAGTTAAATGTAATTTGTTTAAATGCCATATCTTTTACCTATCCTTAATAGTACACCACGTACACTAGTCCACCACCGCCTGGTGATCCACAACAACATGGCTCGCCAAATACCTGTGCTGACATTCCGCCACCACCTGGAAATAGTCCAAACCCTTGTGATCCACCCCAAGCACAACAACCGTTAGGTCCGTTTCTTGGTGATCCTTGTGCAACGTTTTGTGTTACATACATATTACCTCTATCATGACAGTATTGACTTAACTGTGAAGATGCCTGTGTTGCACCTAAACCAAAGTCCATACCTGAATATCCGTGTACACAATATTCCATTCTACAACATGAATAACACGTTCTATACATGAAACATTCTGTACGCATAACTCTACCGCCACAGGCTCTTGCACACCAGTTACCTGATCTACATACATAAGTGTCATAACCTTGTTGACAGTTTCCTTTTTGTCTACAACAAGTAGTTCCAGCCGCACAAATTGTAACTTGTTGACCAGCCTCTACTGATAATGCTTTTTGTCCGTATGATCCTGAAGTTGATGGATATCCCATTTGACAACAACAAGCACCATCTCCTGAAGCACCACCGCCCCATAATTCAAATATTGCGTAACTTGTTCCTGCAGGCACAGTCCATAGACAACATCTACCTCCGTTGTTTACAGAAGTTGTAGAAGTGTTATATACTGCAAGTTCTTGAGGAACAGATTTTTCTTCTGCATATCCAAATAAAAATTGTCTTAAACTACTCATAACTTCTCCTTATGGGTGTGCAAAGTAAAGTGTTACTAAACCGCCCATTCCTTTCGCTCCGCAATAACAAGTTTCGTTGTGTGTTACACCTGATGCACCACCACCTCCTGGGAACACACCGTGATCTCCATGATCTTGTCCGTGTGTTTTGTAGCAACCGTTTCTAGACATTCTAGTTGGTGCTGTTAAAGGTGCACTTGGTATAAACTGGTGCATATCAGAGGCACAGTGTGAAGAACCATGTCCGCCACCTGTTGTACCACAGAATGATAATGTACCACCGTTTACACAACCACAGTTAAATTGTTGACATCCTGAGTAAGAACATCCTTGACTCCAAAAACATTTAGAAGCCGTTTCCGCTCCACCGGATACACACATACAGAATCCGCCTGGTCCACATACGTAACTAGGAAATCCTCTGCATGGATAACATCTTGAGTGACAGCAAGTAGTACCTGCCGCACATAAAGTAAATTGATCACCTGCTGACGCTGTAATAATACGTCTTGCATAAGAACCACTACCACCGGCCCAACCTTGTTGGCAACAACATACACCAGCACCTGGTCCACCGCCTCCCCAAATTTCGAAAGCGACCCAAGTAACTCCTGTAGGTGCAGTCCACTGACAACATTGTCCTCCATTGTTTGCGGATGTAATACTTGTATTATAAACTCGCAAACTTCTTAATGGATCAGACCCTGCTGAACTAGTACCGTACTGTAATAATGTCCTTAATGAGGCCATCTTATTCTCCTAAATCCGCGCCTGGTTCTACTGGAAAGTTTACCATGTGTGCTGGAAACTCTTCTGCTGTACCTCTTTTAAAAGTAGCAGGTAAGTCTCTCAACTTTTGTCTGTATTCTTTCCATACTGTTTTTGTTGCTTCTGGCATATCTTCTGCAATTTTGGCATCAGATCCAGTAAGCAAATTGTTTCTTACTAAGATTAATTCATCCCATGAACTCCAAGGTTGTTTCCAAGCCATTGTCCAAGTACCACCTGTGTAAGTTGTACCATCTGCTGACAATGTTCCGTCCATGTTATAAACACAATCATCTAATTCATATGTATGATCAACATCTGTTGGTTCTGGTCTCTCATAAGTAGTTCCATCTGGCAAATCCACTACTAGTTGAGTTTGATTTTTAACAGTTTCCCATTCAGTTGTATCCCATAAAGAACATATTGTAGGATCAGTTGCACAATCAACTTCGATTTTAAACTGATCTTCAGGAGTTGGAAAGTCTGCTCCGTTCTCCTCTTCTGTAAGCAATAGTCTACTTCTAGTAGATTTGCCTGTATCTTTATCTACAAATATCCAAATCTTATCCGGGCCTTTAAAAGTCGCCTCAGCAGTTTTACTGTCGTTGTTAGTCTGCGCCAGATAATCATCAGGGATATTATAGGTAAAGTCTTTTTCAATTATAGTATTTGGCATAATTTAAGTCTCCTATTTCCCTTCCTAACTATACGATATTTTGACTGCGCCGGCTTGTCCCCAGCCTCCCCAACAGCATGGATTACCACAGGCCGCACCTGAGCCTCCACCACCGCCTGGGAATTCTGCTAGACAACTAAAACACGATCCCGTGTTTGTAAAGTTACCTGCACACCAGTCTTTACTTTTTCTTTGTCCACCAAATATTGGTGTACCACCAGTCCATGTCCACATTTGATTGTGACAGTACTGAGATCTTTTTGCACTTCCAGTTACTCTTGGAAGTCCCCAATCACCTGTTCCGCAACTATATACGAAACTTGGGTGACAAGTGTAAGCATCAGTAAAGCAACATTGTTTGCCACCGCAACCACCCGGTGCACACGTTGTTGGAATACTTGAGCCTGTAACAAAACTTGGATAACCGTCACCACCTAAACATCCGTGACAACAACAAGGAGTAGAACCACCAGCACAAACCGTATATTGATTTCCTGCTGTTGTTTGGACTGTTCTTATCGCGTATGCTCCACCAGAGGCTGGTCTATTTGGAAACTGACAACAGCATCCGCCACCGCCGCCTCCGCCGCCGCCCCATAGTTCAAATGTGACGTTTACTTTTCCGGTAGGTACGGTCCATAAGCAACATCTACCGCCGTTACCTATGTTATCATCTTTTCTGTAGATCCATACTTGGTTGGTAACCCCACCCTTGATAGGCGCTACGTCATTTAAAAATGCTCTTAATGATGACATCGTACTTCCTTCTCCTAATTCTTACGTTCCACTAATGACCCAACCGTAAGTTGCACCTGTGTAAATCAGTGTAATTGCAACGTTGTTGACGTCAAGTACTAAATTTTCTGCAAGGTTCTGTATTTTTGCACCGTTTCTCGCTATCGTAATGTTCTGTGAGTTAGCAACACCAGTTACATCAATGATCTGAACGGTGTCGTTAACTAACAATGACGTAGAAAGAGGAAGTGTAATAGTGAACCCGCCAGTTGTACAAAGAATTCTGTCATTAACTACTGATTGATACGTAGAGTTGACTTCTTTAACAACTGTACCTGCTGTTCCTGTGGTTGTTATATATCTTCCCATTGTTTTATCCTTATCCTTATTAGTATTTATACATTATGCTGTTGTTTCAATTCCGAAAACAACGGCACTTACGTTTACGGCAGATGAGTACACTACCAATTTCTTGCCAGCATCCATAACGATACCGCTTCGCTCTAGTACTCCCTTGGCTAAAACTTCTACATCGTACTCAATGTACTCGCCATTTGTGGGTGTATCTGCACTTGCAACCGCCATTCTGACTGAAATAGCACTATTACCTCTATTACATACTGAACACGTCACAACCCCATAAGTTGATGCGGGTACCGTATAAACAGTGGTATTAGTTCCTGCTCCCAAATCTGCGGCTCCTAGTCTTCCTGTTGCCATAGTTCTATCTCCTTTATCCCATTAAAAACATATTTAGTGCAACCGGCGTACCATCAACTCCACCCTTGAAGTTCATAGTTGCATTTACATTGATCGGAACAACTGTTGTTGTAGTAATTTCCTGACCGGAAATTTGTACTAAACCAGCAGTTATCTGGTTAACGTTCAATGTGGAAGCACCACCACCTATTTGTGATGTGATATATGTTTTAATTGCTTTTTGCGTTGGCACTATACTATCACTATTTGCCGCAAACGCTCCGTCAGTGCTGAACTCATTAATAGTTGCACCTGTTGAACCTAATGCTACAGATCCTAGTGATAATTCTTGTAGACCGCTAATGTTAAATGCATCTGCATTTAAGGTCGCTACCCCAGTACTTTGTTCAACTGTAAATAACCCGCCAACTCTAAAGTTACCATCTTGGTCAGTTGAAGTAAAGAACACTCTACCTCCATCACGTTCCCTAGTCTCATTTGCTGGATTAGGATTTTGTAATGGTATATTCGGATAGTTAGTATTAGCAAAGTTACCTGTACCAATATCTAAGAAATCGTGTCCTGTTAATCTTACCTGTGAGTATCTAATTCTTATTGTTGTGTCTTGGTGGTGTGCCGGAGCATCACTTACCGCAACGTTTGGTGAAACTTGTAAAGTTGCACTGTAAGGTCCTTGTCCTAGTAAGTTTGTAACACTTACCATTTTAAATACTGTACCACTTATGTTACTAAATTGTACGTTTGAACCTGCAACTGGTTTGTTAGCCATTCCAACAACTGTGACAAACTGTCCTGATTGGAATTGATCTCTAAATCCACCGCCGTATTTTATTTTACCTCCTGATAGATATGTACCGTATGCACCACTTAATGTACCATCAATACCATCATTTAAATCAGGATCTCTAAATAAATCTATGTTGTTTGCATCTATAACTTTTGCAAAATATGTGTTGTCGTTAAGTTGAATACTTCCAACAACTTCTGTAATTTTTACTTTAGCACCTTGTTGAACTGTATGTCCGCCACTTGCTGTAACTCTAATTGGATTGTTTAAAGCAATACCTGTAATATTTGTTTCAGTCAATGTAGCAGTAATACTAGCACTTGCAGTTTCAAATGCTTGTCCTCTACCGTTATTTGTACCACCTGCATAAGTAGGCTGTGCTAATACACCATCACCTATTCTTACTTGCGTTGGTGCGTCTACTGTATTGTTTGGATCAGTAATTGTAATTGCAGGAGCAGTTGTGTAACCTTGTCCTGGTTCCCAAATTCTAATCTGTGAAATTTTACCATCAACAACAGTTGCTCTACCTAAAGCAGTAATGCTTGAACTTGATCCATCACCACCTGGTGCCGCAAAAGTAATTCTTGGTTCAATTTCATATGCAGTTGTACTATCAAGTAAATTTAAAATACTTTCACCAAGTAAGTGATCCCAACCTGCTGTACCATCTGAATATTTTCTTACTGTTGCAACTTTTGTACCTGAGTTGTATGTATCAATGTAAGCATACTGACCTGCACCAAGTCCTGCTTTAATAAAGATTCCTAATCCTACTAATGCACCTGATGGGTTAGTATCTGTGTTTGAAATAGTAATCTGTGTTGCGTTACCAATCTGTGCGTTGTTACTTACAAATTTGTAATCAGCACCACCTAAGTTACTTGGGTCTGTTGCTGTTTCAAGCATTCTAACTTCCATGACACCACCTGTTCTGTAAACAGGAGTCACTGTTCCCAAGTTATACCCTTCACCTGTAATGGCTATGTTTGCAGTTCCACCTCCAAGATCATAATCTCGTCCAGCATTTAGGTATTCTAATGTTAACACTCTTTCACCATCAGTAGTTACGTTAGCAACTAATGCCTGGCCTGCTTTATTATCTACAAATCCTGTTATTGGAGTTTCTGTTGCGTCTACACCTTCTGCAACACAACCAAAGTCACCATATGATGAGTTACCGTTTGTAGCACGTATCTTACCGCCGTTTTCTGCTAGGTATCCAATGTGTCCATAGTATGAGAACACGGAAACAAGTTCTGTTCTACCTAAGTTTGTACACCATACACCAATACCATCTGATAGTACCTGTGTAAAGTCGTTAGCAACAATAGAATCGTTACCACCTGCGTGTAAGTCACCGTCAATTTTTAATCCAATACATCCTGTTCCAAATGTTGTTACGTTTTGTACATAACAAGATTTGTTTTTGACCCACACATCTTCGTGTGCTGGTCCCCAACCTGGATCCAACGATACATAAGCACCTGCACTTGGACGTTTTGTACCAAATGAGTTTGCAACTCCTAGTGTACCATTTAATCCACTTACAGTCATGTTTCTAATACCTGTACCGTTTCTTACAAAGAACATATTTTCTTGTGTAGAACCACTTACACTATTTGCATAAAGTCTACCTGCTCTGATTGCCATGTATGTTCCATCGTAAACAATATCGTGCTGTACTGCTTCAACGTATCTTCTTACATCTCTCTTACAAGCCGCTTGAGCAGTTGCATCAAAGGAAGTGTATCCTGGGAATGTATTTAAAATGTAATTTGTTACATCTTCAGCAATGAATTCTTTGTTTTCTTCTAATCTAAGTACAGCATTTTGCACACCTAATTCTTGATTTGGACTCATTTGTCCTGACATTGTTGGGTTTACTGCTGTTGAATCACTAATAACATTGTAGTTGATGTAATCATGTATTGCATCAACAACTGCTTCTGCTTTTGTAACAGCCGCGGCATCACCTGCCGGGTGTGCAGTATCCTGTGTCAAAGGATTGTTTGTTTGTTTTGTAATACTTGTATTAAGAATGATATTATCAATGATTGATTTCATATGAAGAATACCATATAAACTAAATGCAGTATCGTCTGAACTTGTTAATTGACCTGCTGGTGTAATTTTAGTAGAACGTAGTTCGTCACCTACTACTGCACAACTTTCTGGAATTACCATTGGAAGTACTTCTGGGAAAGTTCCTGTTTTAACAAATAGTGTATCATTTGCTACAATCTCTGCTGGAATACCGCCGCCACTTGCTAATGAAACTGCACCTGCTGTTGCACTTACAAATGTGTGAGCATAATTTCCGTCTGGATTTTTACCAACGTTTACTCTAATTGTTGTGCCTGTTGTGCTTGTAATTGCAATCGGAGTAACGTATGCTGGGTCAGTTGTTCTTGGATATGATTTTTGTGATACGTTATTATCTTTATCACAAGTAAACGTTAAACTGTTTGATTTTAAAACAATTTTTGTGTTTACTGCTAAATTATGAGAACCAATAGTTAAATCCATGTCTCCAGTAGCACCATCATAAGTTGCCGCCGTAACATTATAAGTTGTGCTTGTTGCACTGTTTGCCACAATGGCATCTCTTGAAATATCAATTAAATTATTAACAACTGCTTGTCCACCTGGCTCTTCAGTAATTGCCGCATTTTTAATTTGCAACGTTGCAGGTGAAACACTCATTAATGTTTGATAATTTGTGCTTGGAGTGTTTTGTGTTAATACATCATCAATCAAAGTTTTCATGTAAGCCAACATTGCCGCCCACTCTGTTGTTAGTGAACTGTTAGTTACATAATAACTAAATGAATTTGATCTAAAAAAGTTAAATGCAACTTGTCTTGATCTTCTGTTACCACCATGACTTAAATCAAACTCAACACCATTTAACAAGTGTCTTAAATCTCTTGACCAATCACTAGCAGTATAAGTGAATGCCGCACTAAATGGACTTTGGTTAGTAGATATCTGTCTGTCTACCCATGCTAAAGTCTCAGCAACAATAAATGCTTTGTTTCTTCTTAATAATTCTGTTGCAAAAGGTTTTCTTGCACCTTTCTCAATTTGTTGTAAACCAAACTGTACAGTTTTAAATGGTTTATCAAGTGTAACACCATAAGCAGGTACATCTTCATCTAATCCTGTTGGTGCAACATAGTACACTGCTTCGATCTGACCGAAGTAACCCCAAACTGGATCTGTACCAGCGTCATTAACTTTTAATACCTGTCCTGGAGAACCAATAGCAAGTCTTGTTGGACCAGCACCACCGTAGTAAACAAGGTCACCACGTGTTGTTAAGTTACCTGATTCAACACCACCACTTAATAGATTCCAATTGGTTCCTGATAAATCTTGGTCTGGTCTATTCTGTGCAGTAGTTTGGTCTGCTGTATGTTCAAGTACACAAACATAAGAGTTGATATTGTTAATGCCTCTGACAACATCACCTTTATCATAGTATGCACCATCTGTCCAAGTATTCTTCCAATAGAATCCTTGATTTAATTTATCCCATTTTGTATTGTCTGGTGGTCTGTTACCAACACCATCAGCGATTGCCAAGTATGTCCAACCACCTACTCTAACTACATCACCTACTTTATAATTTGTAGTGTTGTTGTAGTCTCCTTTTAAACTAAATCCTGTTGTAAATAAATCCCAATTAGATGTATTGTTAAATGGAGTTGCCGCAAAGTTATTTGTTTTTGAAATGTAAGAATATCCACCATAAGTAACAACGTCACCTGGTTGATAGTTTACATTATTTTGCCAACTGTCTTCAAATTCTAAACCTGGAACAAAAATTGCCCAGTTACTTTCGTCTGCCGCTAAACTTCCTGTCGAAGTATGATAAGTGTTACAGATCCAAATGTCTCCACCATACTTAACTAAATCGTTTACTTTATATCTTGTTGTAGTTGCCCAGTTACCTTTGTAATCTATACCTTTGTGTAATGAATCCCAGTTTGACTGATTTGCTTCTAAACCTAATGCATTGGTTGCCGCCGCAGTGTGACCATTGTTACAAACATAAACTTGTCCACCATATTTAATTACATCATTTAATCTATATCT
>CETK01032591.1_pt1 | contig 32563 bp, 23 predicted proteins | sample 361431 | NCBI WGS metagenome assembly CETK01 (sample SAMEA2622452, study PRJEB7988) | marine metagenome | biome: marine biome (ENVO:00000447); feature: surface water layer (ENVO:00002042); material: "saline water (ENVO:00002010), including plankton (ENVO:xxxxxxxx)" | depth 5 m | reverse complement strand
AATAACGGCGAAAAATGAGGAAAGCAATAACAATGAAACCATCGATAACGAGGAAAATAGTTCGTAGTGAGTGAGACGTTCCATCGATCCTACCAACCAGAATCATGGTATAACCATGTTCCTTCTTAGCATCGCACTTAACTCGGGCAAGAGGTTTAGTTGATATCTGAAGTGGCCCTCCGTAAAACGTGAAAGATGGTGAAAGGCCAGAATGGTTGGCACTCCGAGAGGATGATGGCAGGGCATACCTTCTCCGGAGAGAGCCCGGGGAAGTGAAGGTAAAGGGCCTCGGCAGATTTGATGCTGAGAGACTCCTAGAAGGTTACTCAGTGGGAGACAGAATAAAGGTTGGACAGAAGTCTTTGACCATCGTTGACCCAACCTTGCCTGAGGCGAGGAGGAACATGGCCAGAAGAGCGCAAGTTATTGGTGCCAAAGATTCTGGATTCTTGATTTCATGGATGGGGATAGGAATCGGTTCGAGAGTCCTTGAGGGAGGGCATGGATCAGGAGGTCTGGCCATGCATCTTGCCAATGTAATGGGGACCAGGGGGACTCTCATTTCGGTTGAGTCCAGATCTGAGCATGCTGAAGTTGGGAGACTGAATATGGAAAGACTGTCGGAGATATTGCCTGAATTTCCAGACTGGCATCTGATCGAGGGTGACATCGGGGGGATTGGAGATTTAGTAAGGCAAAAATGCGAGGTTCTGGATGCCGCAATAATAGATATCGCAGAGCCATGGGAGGTAATCACGGAAATAGAGCCCCTCCTCAGGGCTGGAGGGAGACTAGCCTGTTACTGCCCAACTACTTCCCAACTGGAAAAGTGCTGGGAAGCGGCGGAAAGGGAAGGCCTGGTAGTGGAATGGGCCGGTGAGATGATTGAGAGAAGATGGGTAAAGGCCAGCAGAGGGGGAGTCAGGCCGGGCAATACCCCCATAGGACACACCGCATTTCTACTTATTTCAGCTAAGGTCGCAACGTATGAGGAAGAATGAGCACCGTTGATAACTCGGACCCTTTCCGGGTTACCATGCGAGACAGCGCAGAATGGAAGCCCACATCATACAGGAGCCACACAATAGGACAGGTTGTTGGCTCAGGGGACTCGTTGGTCGGTACCGAAGTGACTTTGTGTGGTTATGCTGAAACTGTAAGGGGACGAGGAGGAATATGCTTCCTGATGCTCCGAGACGGTACTGGACGCATCCAGGCGTTCATCAAGAGGGACAACATGGATGAGTCATTGTTCGACTCCATACAGTCAGTTTCCAGGGAATCGACCGTTCAGGTTACAGGAATCGTAGCTGAGAAGAGAGCCCCTAAGCTAAAGGAAGGGGAAGCCCCACCGCCACCTGAATACGAGGTCAATGTCTCATCGGGCTCAATTCTAGCCGTCGCATCGACTCCTCTTCCAGTGGGAGTGACAGATGATGTGCAGGTCGGACTTGATGTGAGGTTGGATAATCGTCATTTAGACCTGAGAAGGGAACACGTTAATGCGATGTTTCAATTGAGATCGAGAGTACTTCAGTATGGCAGGGAGCATCTGATTTCAGAGGGTTTCCAGGAGATTAATAGTCCTAAGATAATAGCAGCAGCGGCGGAAGGTGGGACTAACCTCTTCCCGATGAAATATTTCGATACAGATGCATATCTTTCTCAGAGCCCCCAGTTGTACAAACAACTAGCCGTTCTTGGAGGCTTGGAAAGAGTATTCGAAATCGGGCCAGCATTCAGGGCAGAGAAGCATGATACGTACAGACACCTGAATGAGTTCATCTCATTCGATATCGAAGGGGCTTGGATGGACGATGAGGATGTTATGGGTGTACAGGAGAGAATGATTTTTCACATATGGTCAGAGGTCAAGAAAAATGATCAAAATTTGATCGATTCCATAAATCAATTTAGGAATTCACAAGGGAAGGAATCGATTGTGGTTGACGTCCCCGTCCTCCCATTTCCAAGGATTCCTTACTGTGAAGCAATAGAGATAGTGAAGCAGGGAGGTGGAGAAATAGAATGGGGGGATGACATTGAGAGTCATCATTGTGATTTGATCGCAAAGAAATTCCCGGGCTTTCATTTCATACCAAGATGGCCGATGGCAATGAAACCGTTCTACATACACCACAAAGAAGAGGAAAAGGGCTCCACAGGGGAACAGCTTAGCCGTGGATTCGATTTGAATTTCGGAAGAGACGAGATGACCAGTGGAGGAGCAAGAGAGCATCGCGTGGATATTCTTGAGAGTAATCTAAGGGATATGGGACTTGATCCCGCTGATTTTACGTTCTACACTGACGGATTTAGGTATGGCGCCCCCCCTCATGCCGGCTGGGGTCTTGGTGTGGCACGTCTGTTGATGGTTTTGACAGGTGCAGGGAACGTCAGAGAAGTGGTCCTGTTCCCTAGGGATAGAAGTCGAGTTACACCTTAAATTGGTGATGCAATGAGTAGCAAATTCCTGAGAAAGGAAGAATTGATGACTTGGGAAGGTCGAAAGAGAGCCCGATTTGTAAATAGCCTAAGTGGATTCAAAAGTGCTACTCTGATTGGCACACATGATCCCGAGTTTGGGGACAATCTTTCAATAGTATCATCAGTGATTCACTTAGGTTCTACACCCCCGATGATGGGTTTTGTTCTGAGGCCCCCGGGCAAGGATGCCCATACATACAAGAATATCAAGAAAACAGGAGTATGTACATTCAGTCATGTGAACATGGACATAGTGGAGAAGGCCCATCAGACAAGTGCTAGATATCCCCGAGAAACCAGCGAATTTGACGAGGTCGGCTTGACCCCCATTAGAATAAACGGGTGGATGGCACCATGTGTTGATGAGTCACGGGCCAAAATGGGGCTGACACTGATTGAAGATATCGAGCTTGAAAATGGTTGTCGATTTATGACTTGCGAGGTGAACTGGTTCGATGTAGAATCAAGAGGGATAGCAGGAGACGGCTATGTAGATCTAAATGAGCTAGGAGGGGTTACAATTTCTGGCCTAGATGGCTATCACAGGACTCCAAAGATTTTTAGATTATCATATGCTAAAACTCATCTTGAATTGGAAAAAATATTCGATTTTAGCGAGGGTTGGGCCAATACCGACTCTGATGAGTCAATTTAGATGCAGATTTGGCGACCGAAAATAACGGGTATGTGTAGCCCCTCCGGAGAACGAGTGTGATGGCTAAGCCGAGGTTTGCATTTCTGTTGCTCAAAGAGCATCCTTACGGCAGAGAGATGCTAAAGCAAATCTTGTCCGAAGGGCATATACCTCAGATAATCATCGAGGAGGACTCCTCCGTGGGAGACGAGGAGAGGGAGAAATTCCTGAAGCGAATCAAAGGAAATGAGATCGCTCCGACTATTGAATCTCAGGCGAGGAAGCATGGAATAAATTTGGTGACTGTTCCGATTCATAACTCATCAGAAGTGATGCCGATAATTAGGCAAATGGAGTTGGATTTGATAGTATTCGGAGGTACCAGAATAATACGTGGAGAAATTCTGGACTTTCCAAAAGACGGAGTTATCAATTCGCACCCCGGGCTCCTCCCCGAATGCAGAGGATCGGCCTCTCCTGCTTGGTCTGTATACCATGATATCAAAATTGGTTCGACCTGCCACTTTTGTGACAATGGAATTGACACAGGAGAGATATTACTGAGGAGAGAACTCCCGGTTGTTAGGGGAGTGTCGTATGAAGACCTCTGTTATCAGACGTTAGTACTTGCAGGAGTGTTGATGAAGGAGGCACTGGTTGCGTATGTCAACGGAGATTGGCCGGAGATGCGACACCCACAAGGCCCCAGTGAGTTCCCAACATTCAAGAACGCGCCTCAGGAAGTACTGGATGTTGTGGTGCAGAAGTTGCGCGAAGAGACTTACGCGCACTACATAAATTAGGTGATGAAATGGAAGACGACCTACTTGGAGATGGCTTTCCCTTCGCAGAGGGAGTTCTTGATGGGAAAACAGCTCTTGTCTGTGGAGCATCAAAGGGAATTGGAAGGGCAACGGCCTTGGCCTTGGCGAGATCCGGATGCAGGGTCATTGTGTGCGCAAGATCAACCGAGGAACTACAGGAGCTGGTTTCTGACATGCAAGGCTCTGGTCACGAATACTTCGCTCTTGATATGGAAGATTTGGGCTCAGTTTCGAAGTTTGCCTCGGTGATCGGAAACATAGACATCCTAGTGAACAATTCAGGCGGCCCCCCAGGGGGACCGCTTCTGGAAAACTCTGTGGATGACTTCAGTGGCCCTTTTGCCCGGCACCTACATGCATCCCACATACTGGTCAAATCTCTTGCACCTGGGATGATAGAAGCAGGCAGTGGGAGAATTGTAAATGTAATATCGACGTCTGTCAGGGAGCCCATTGACAACATTGGACTTTCCAACACCCTTAGGGGAGCTATGGCATCTTGGGCGAAATCCCTCTCAAGGGAGCTTCATCCATGTATTACGATAAATAACATCCTTCCTGGATTTACAGATACCGACAGACTCGGAAATCTCGCTAACTCAATCTCCTCCAAGACCGGAATGGAGGTCGAAGAAGTCCAAGCGAACTGGATGAACAGCGTCCCGATTGAGAGGCTCATCGATCCGATGGAGACGGCTTTGGCAATAACCTGGCTCTGCCTCCCGTCCAGTGGGGCGATAAGGGGCGTCAGCCTTGCTGTGGATGGTGGACGGATGCGTTCTATCTGAGGGATCGAATGGAGTTTGACATTTTCTTTTCTATCTCCCAGACACCTGATTCCTCTGGTTTCGTCCCAACGGAAAGTGAGATGTTTTCAAATTTCATGGATCAGGCCGAGCATGCGGATAAGCTTGGTTTTGGAATAGGTTGGATCGCTCAAGCGCATCTTTCCACGGAAGTTCAGAAGCGGAATATTAGTCCAGTAGTGCCCCATTACCCGGGAGAGGTGGGCCTATGTACGGACTTCTTCCAAGTTGCTCAAAAGGTACTATCCAGGACTAATAGGATGGAGGTAGGTAGTGCGGTAATGAGCATTCTGGCTTCGGGGGGGCCGATAGCACAGGCAGAACGAGTTGGTTCATTCCTAACCCTGCATGGCTTAGATCCAGATGAGAGGAGGAGGTTGCATATTGGATTCAGTGCAGGCAGATTTGAGTTCATGGCCAGGCCTTACGGAATAGTTCCTAGGAATCCGGTGGAGGAGGTGGCTTGGCCTGTACTCAGAGGAAGGATTTTCGCTGAGGCTTCTGAGATATTCCTCAGGCTTTTGAGAGGCGATATTATCTCAAGCGAGATGATCGGGAAGACGGTATTAACGAGAGATAACTTCAGGAGCGATGTTGATTGGTCGAATGTTCAACGCGTAGCTTGCGAGCACTTCAGCCTCGAGGCTGCCCCCGATTCAATAGAGATAGACAACAGATATGAATTTGAAGAAATCAAAATAATTCCTCAGAACTGGAATAAGGGGCTTCTGAACCTGATTCTTGGCAGTCATGACCCAAATCTCCAGAGGGAGGTCAACAAATGGCTTCCAGTACAGGTCTTCAATTTATCAATAACTCCTCATAAAATAATCAATGAGACCCATGAGAGAATGGAGGAGTCATATCATCCAGATGGGGGCAAATGGAGAAGGTCAATGATGCCAAGGACTGTCATGGTTTTCTTGAACGAAGAAGAAGGTCTGAGTCCCCAGGAGAGGAGTGAGGCGGCGAAAAGTGAGGCGAAGTCAGCACTCTCTACCTACTGGAATGCCTTGGAGGGAACCATAGACCCGTCTAAAGTTGACAAGGCTGTCGATAATGCAGTAATTGGTAACGCGGAAGAAATAATCGAGCAGATTAGGGACCGATATGACGCAGATGATCGTCTTATGTGCTGGTTTGATTTCTTCAATCATGATAGTGATAGAGTCATGAGGAATATGACTGCGTTTATGACGAAGGTAGCGCCGAAGGTTAGTGGGGGTTGCTAGGTGGCCGGGCGGGAAAAGTCTCCTTCTTCGGTCTCCCCCGGAAGACCTGGTTCCTCGTTGTACCCATCAAATCCTCTGGGAGATAGTCACGAAGGGATTTCGACAGGTAGAGATGTGGAATGGGAGCCATTGGTTGATTTTCGGAGAATGGACGTCTCTGAGAACACGATACACGGAGCGGTGGCATGGGCTCATGGAGAGGAAATAATCCATTCATTCGGTGGTAATGTCCTTGTATACGGTAGATCTATGATGAAGCCATTGATGATGAAGCCGTTCGTAAGTGTCCTTGAGGACATGGATTGGACACAGAAAGCAATATCCTGTTCATCCCACAATGGTGACACCGAGCATGTGGCCACTGCTCAATCCCTTCTCTCGGAGTCCGAATGGGGGCTGATGCAGTGCCCCCTGGATGTCCCACTAATTCAGTTTGGGAGACAGGTAAGACGCCCCCGTAGATGGTTTCACACATGCTCGGGAGAGCATGCCGCTATACTCAAAGGGATGCGCAAAATGGGAATGAATAGAGCAGGGTATACACTACCTAGCTCACCATGGTTCCCATTGTATTTAGACACCCTTCGAGACTACATGGGTAAACCTGACTGGGAACCTCTCAGGGTTGCCAAAGACGGATGTGGATTTCCCACAGTGTCGAATACCGTGGATGAACTTGCGATGATGTTTGCAGGACTTGCCAGAAGGAAAGACGATGATTGGATCTGGGAGGCTATGAACAGGCATCCGGATTTGGTGGGAGGCTTCAACAGACTTGACTCAACGTGCCTCAAAGCGGGCAATGGGAATATTCTGGCCAAAGAAGGTGCGGATGGCCTCCTCGGGATATCTGTGGAACACCCGGATTGGCCGAAGGGGCTTGGCATAGTAATCAAAATCGCCCATGGATGGAATAGTCAGGCCACATGGTATGTCGCAAGAGCGGTTTTAGGGGTGTTGGGAGTTGAGCTAAGGAACCCATATCCCCTTCACCGGCAGAAGGCTTTCATAGTCCCAGGAATTGTTCCCGACGAGCTAAGAGGTGCTCTGGAGGAAGTCGTCACATGGGACGAGTGGGATCCAGACAGAGACAGATTTTCCATTGATTGGAAGGAGTATTCTGATGGAATGACTCGTAGCAATCCATTCTCTAACGAGGGTTCCCAATGAGGGTACTAAACTACATTCAAGGAGAATTCGTTGAGCCTAAGTCAGGTTTATGGAACAAGAATCTTTCTCCATCCTCCGGAGAGGTCATTGGATCCGTTCCTTCATCGGGAATCGAGGATGTTGACGATGCTGTTAATGCGGCTGTCGAAGCTCTGCCTGAGTGGAGTGCCCTAGAATCGAAGAAAAGAGCGGAGTGGCTCGATAGAATCGCTGACTGTCTAGAAAGTAAATTCGAAGAAATAGCCCGATTGGAAAGTTTGGATACTGGAAAACCAATTTCTCTGTCGAGGTCGGTGGATGCGAAAAGGTCGGTCGCAAACTTTAGGTTTTTCTCTGGACTAATCAAGGGTTTGAAGGAAGAGGTTTTCGAAATGGCAGATGCAACCAATATCGTGAAACTAAAACCTGTTGGTGTCGGAGCATTGATTACTCCGTGGAACCTTCCGTTGTACCTCCTTTCATGGAAGGTTGCTCCCGCCATAGGAATGGGAAATACAGTAGTCTGCAAGCCTAGCGAGCTAACCCCATTAACCGCTGACCTTCTTATGAGAGTAATAGATGAAGTTAGACTCCCCCGGGGTGTGGTGAATCTTGTCCATGGCGATGGAGTCGCGGGGTCTTCACTTACTGGTCACCCCGATGTAGATCTGGTCTCTTTCACTGGAGGTACTGAAACAGGGTCTAAGGTAGCGCGATCCGCGTCTCCGGAATTCAAGAAATTGAGCTTGGAGCTTGGAGGTAAGAATGCTAGTATTGTCTTCTCCGATTGTGACATCGAGAAAACGGTAGAAGGAGTTACTAGGGCGGCCTTCCTGAATCAGGGACAAGTATGTCTTTGTGGATCTAGGATTCTCGTCGAGGAGTCGATTTATGATGATTTTATGGAGCTTTTTTTAGATTCTGTGGAGTCTATGGTAATCGGCGATCCGATGGACGACTCTACTCAGCTAGGAGCCTTGATTTCCAAGGAACACTTGAATAAAGTGGAGGGGTATGTCTCCCTAGCAATAGAGGAAGGTGGAGAGGTCCTAACAGGGGGGACTCCTTGTGTCCCTAGTGGCCTTTCGGGAGGGAATTGGATGGCTCCCACAGTGATAACAGGGCTTGCTGTAGACTCTAGATGCTCTACCGAGGAAATCTTCGGCCCAGTTGTAACAATCCATCGCTTCAAGAGTGAGGAGCAGGCCATAGAGATAGCGAATAATACCAGATATGGCCTTGCTGGAAGTGTATGGACTGCTGATTTGGAAAGGGGCAAGAGGGTCGCAAGTATGATTCACACTGGTATGATATGGGTCAATACTTGGCTCCACAGAGATCTGCGAGTTCCTTTCGGAGGAGTCAAGGATAGTGGAGTGGGCAGAGAAGGGGGGAAATGGAGTCTAGGATTCTTTTCAGAGCCCCTTAACGTATGTCTTAAGCGTGAATGAGGGGCAAGACTGTAAGTCTTGGTAATGCTCCGTCGCAATAACCATGGCACCTATTGGAATCATTGGAGTTGGGTCCTACGTCCCTCCAAAAGAAATGTCGAATGAGGATTGGTCTGAAATTGTTGAGACCAGTGATGAATGGATTAGCACCAAAACTGGCATGAAAAAGAGGAGGATTGCTGACCCTTCTGTTTGCACGTCCGACCTAGCTGTTGAGGCATCAAAAGTCGCACTTGAAAATTCTGGACTTACTCCTTCAGACATTGACTTGGTGATTCTGGCTACCTCTTCTCCAGACGTCCCGATGTCTTCCACTGCTGGAATTGTGCAGCATAAACTCGGATGCAAAGATTGTGGCGCATTTGATATCAATGCGGTTTGTGCTGGATGGGTTCATGCATTGGACATTGGATCACGGTTCGCGGGAACACAAGGGTACGATAATGTTCTAGTAATTGGGTCTGAAATTTATTCAAGAATTCTAAATTGGGAAGACCGATCTACGTGCGTTTTGTTTGGCGATGGTGCGGGAGCAGTGGTTCTTTCAGAGGTCCCCGAGGGAAAGGGCATAATTGGTTCGTGGTTGATGAGTGATGGCTCAGGCGCTGGAGTTATCGAAATCCCCGCTGGTGGAGTCAGGGTCCCAATCCCAAGTGAAGGATTCAAGGAAGGGATGCAATACTTCCACATGGATGGCAGGGCCGTTTGGACATTCGCAGTGGAGGCTTTTCCACAGGCGGTTCTTGGGGTTCTGGAAAAATGTGGTAGGAATATCGAGGAAGTAGACCTCATCATACCCCACCAAGCTAATATCAACATTGTCAATGCTGGCATGCAAAATCTCGGACTCCCGATGAGTAAGACATTCACTAATCTGCACAAGTATGGAAATACCGCAGGTGCCAGTGTCCCAATCGCGATGCATGAGGCCATGGAGGAAGGATTGATTGGCGAGGGGAGCCTTGTTGTCACTGTCGCGTTCGGAGGAGGATTGGCATGGGGGGCCAACCTCATTCAATTCTGATTTTCAAATGGCCCCCATGATCCGGATAATTGGTCGAAAAACAATATCGATCCATCTGGGTTTTGGCAATACACATTTCCTGTGTCATCGACCCAGACTAATTGGCCGTTATCATTCATTTTAGCGTCGCTTGGAGCAGAGATTACTTTTTTCTCTGCTTGGACATCCTCAGTCGCTGATTTTGTATTTGGAACAGAAACGCCAGAGTAAATTGTGGTTGAAACGTCATTGATATCAGATTCATTTGATACGGAATCGGAAAGGAATGAAATGCCATCATCATCCTCTCTCTTCCTGATGACCAAAATACCGACTAGTCCGAAGACAATCACTAAAGTGAATATCGCCACGAATATCAGCATTGAAGATTGATCTTCCTCCACCTGCCTGTCCGGGTCATTGGGGAAATCATCTCCGTTATCCCCTACGCCGTCCATATCAGAATCGATCCACTCTGTGGGATCTAGTGGGAAGTCATCTTTGCCGTCCAAAAATCCATCATCGTCAGAATCTGGATCGGTGATGCTGGTGTTTCTCTGCTCCTCTTCGATATCTGAAGAACCATCATTGTCATCATCTGTATCTGAATTATCGCCTATTCCATCCATGTCGTTATCTGACCACTCGGCACTATCCAGAGGCAGGTCATCTTGTGAATCTGGGAAACCGTCGTTGTCATCATCCTCATCCTCTTCTGAATCCTTGCATCCATCAGAGTCATTGTCTGAATCTATGTTGCTGGACCAACCAGTTAGGCCCAGGGGACATTGGTCTTGTTGGTCATTAACTCCGTCTCCGTCATCGTCTTGGTCTGCTCCATCATGTATTCTATCCCCATCTGAGTCTAGCAGGCAGTCATCAACCGAGATTGATGCGGATGAGACGGTTATGGTTTTGTCTGGACAGGGCTCTGTTGACGAGCTTCTTGCACTTGGGACGTATTGATCTAGAGGGGCAGGGATTTGCTCCGATTGGCCTGAGTTGGGAGAGAAGTACCCAGGATCGGTGTCTAAGCATGATGTTTGCCCTGATGATGGCTGGTAGGTTCCTGGCTGACAGGCTTCTTGAGAGAAAGAGGATCCTTCAGAAGTGAAGTACCCGGGGTCCGAAGACAGACAGAGGGATTGACCGGGAGAAGGTTGGTACTGCCCCGGTGAACAAGGGGCTTGGCTAGGAGAGGCGTCAAGGGGGACGTGGTAGCCCGGATCTGCATCCATACACGATGTCTGCCCAGTTTGATTCTGGAAGGTTCCTGCGATACATGGAGATTGATTAGGAGATCCTGGAGATGACACGAAGTGACCTAAATCCGACTCTAAGCAGGAGGATTCGTCGAATGACGCGCTTGAGGGGTTGTAGGTTCCCACTGGGCATGGGATCTGGCTAGTCGCCATCGCGGAATCCACGTAGAAGCCTGGATCTGCATCTAAACAATTTACTTGACCTTGGAGTGATTGATATTCCCCAGGCTGGCATTCAATTTGGTTTGTAAGACCGGACGAGTCTCCATAGAAGCCTGGATCCACGTCTATGCAGGATAACTGACCAGCAGAGGGCTGGTAACTCCCGGGCGAGCAGGGCGTCTGGAAGGATGCCCCAAGGACTGATGAATAGTGACCCGGGTCTGTATCCAAGCAGGAGGAAGAGCTGTTGCCAGTTGTTTGTGGGTTATATGTCCCTGCAGGGCAGGGAATTTGGGTTGTTGATGCGTTTTGATCTGTGTAGTATCCCGGGCTGGCCTCTATGCATTCTGAGAGTCCTGCCTGATTTCCCCAAAATCCTGGTAAACATGCTGTTTCTGACGTAGCTCCCTCAATTCCGACGAAATATCCAGGTGAAGCTTCGATGCAAGAAACCTGTCCGGTTAATGGTTGATAATTGCCCTCTGTACATGGTGTCTGTGACGAGGACCCGTTCGTTGGGACCACATGGCCACTGTCTGCATCAATACAGAATGTTGAGCTATTGGCAGATTCTAGTGGGTTGTAGGTCCCCGCGGGACATGGAGTTTCTGACACTGACCCAGGTGAGTCAACATAGTAACCACCTGATGCATTGATACATTCAGTCGATCCATAAGATGGCTGGTAAGTGCCTGCCTCACATGGAGTCTGATCCGCTGAAGAGTTGGAAGGGACATAATGACCGGGCGTCGCCTGCAAACAGAAAGTCTGATTTGACATGGGCTGATAGAAACCGGGATCACATCCAATCTGAGTAATACTGGCAGGGCCAGGTACGTAGTGCCCCGGAGCCGCGGACAGGCAAGAAGATTGAGAAGACAGTGGCTGATAGAATCCCGGAGAACAAGGGGTCTGAGATGTCGAGTTGGAGTATGCTGCAAAATGACCGGGAGAAGTGTTTGTACAATTAGTGGCCCCACTTGAAGGCTGGTATGTTCCGGGATTACAAGCTGTCTGATTGGAAGACCCGGGGGAGACTACGTAGAATCCTGGGTCTGCCGCTGAACAACTGACTTGCGCGAATGCCGGTTGGTAGCTCCCTGGTGAGCACTGCGTCTGTGACGAAGATCCTGAGTTGGGGACATAGTTTCCGGGGGAGGCTGGAGTCTGAGATGCAGCACCATCTTGGGGCACGTAATATCCCTGCTGGGCAGAGAGGCAAGATGATTGGCCTGATAGAGGCTGATATGTACCTGAGGTGCAAAGCTCCTCTGATGTGGCCCCCGTAACAGAAACATATCTTCCAGGAGTAGCCAGATCACAGCTTGAACGTCCTGTTTTTCCTTGATATGTTCCGGGATTACATTGGAAGAATCCTATCTGAATTTCAGCATCTATAATTTCGGACTGATTTCCAGACAAGGAATAGTCTAGAGTAGAGAAGATGCCTACTTTCAACGTGTAGTTTCCTGTTGTCGAGTTGTTTGGAGTTATCAATACGATGACGGTTGAAGAATTCGTGAATGCTGTTCCGTTTGTGGTTACGCTGACGGTGTTTCCTCCTGACGTGGATTGGTTTGAGGTCGCCAGAAGCACTGAAGATGAGTTAGAAATACTCAGTGAAAAATCTGATTGCGATGTTAGCTCAATGAACAGGCCAGTGTCCCTGGGCGCAAATATCGAGAATGCGTCTCCGGTATCATTGGACCATGTCTGATTTCCAATCTGCCCCAGGTAGGTGGCACTTCGAGACTGGAGAGGATTTGGAATTGCATCATCTGCGTCTCCATATTGGCCATTGGTATAATTCCCTGCAGGAGATGGGATGCATGATAATTGTGCCAACGAGGGTTGATAGTACCCCGGTCCGCAGTGTTGTTGGTTGGGGGATCCGGGTGTTGCGACGTAGTATCCAGCAGAGGAATAGTAACACTCTGTTTTGCCCTGCTCAGGCTGGTAGGTTCCCGCCACGCAGGAGGAATGGAATAATGCCCCCTCTAACGAATAATGCCCTGGCGGAGAGAGGTAACAATTCAGCCTTCCCCATTGGCCATCTGGACAACTTGACCATCTAGCAGGGTTATTTGGAAAATCGTCCTCAGAAGAGTTGAATCCGTCTCCATCTGTGTCATTTGTTATGTTGAGGTCCAAGATATTGCGGATTCCGTCCCCATCCAAATCTTGATCTGAAAATGCGACTGATTCACCAAGTGTTGTGTTATTGAAGCTCATCAGATGTGGGATAAGTACATCGTCAGAAGATCCATCAATTTCCCCAGATTGGCCTCCCCAGCAGTACAGTGAATAGCTCTGGTTTATCGCACATGTTGATTGAGGCCCCGTGGCAATTGCGATCGCAGGACTGGCCATGAGGACAAATGAGGGGGTATTTCCGTCAACCCCGGTGCATGCACTAGAGCTGGAACTACAAGTCCCGTCTCCCCATTGGCCATTGGTATTTACTCCCCAGCAACTAATTGAGCCATTATCAAGAAGGGCGCACGTATGCCAGTATTTACCATCGATATCCACAGCTTCTCTACCAGAAGGAAGTTGAATTAAAGAAGAGTTTGATGTAACTGGACCATTGAGTGTTGATACTGTGTAAGACTTGCCCCAACAGCTAATTGACCCGTTTTCAAAAATGGAACACGTGCTATATCCCGGTGTCGAGACTGATGATGCCCTCATTCCCGTGGAGTGGTTTGCGAGAACGGGTATGTTGCTATTCGTAGTAGACCCGTCTCCAAGGTTTCCGTAACCGTTGAATCCCCAACACTTGACATCGCCATTATCCAGCACCGCACATGTGAAATCATTGCCTGCCGATATTGATGTTGCTGTTCTTCCTATTCCCAAATCCACTGGCACTGGAGAGTTTCTGTTTATGTTGGAACCATCTCCAATTTGGCCGTGGTTATTCCTTCCCCAACACCTCACTGATGCGTCATCCAAAATGGCACAATTGTGGTTATTTCCGTCGGATATCGCAACGGGGACCCTGTTACCAAAGTTTACCGTTCCATTTGACAGCGAACTGGAACCTAGACCTAGCTGCCCGTAATTATTGGGACCATCACATCTCAGTGTCCTGTTATACAGAATGGAACAAGAACCTGCCTTTGAGATAACATCATCTCCAGATATCGCCGAATCACCCGAGGAGTTGAATGAGACAAGGCTGCCATTGGACAGAACTATGATTGGCGATTCTGATTGGATTTCCAGAGCAGAATAACTGAAAACTGAGCCCCTGTCTGACCCCGGTTGACTTAGACCCAGATTATTCAATCCTGCGTTGGGAGAAGGTGTCGAAGTAGCCTCCGAGACTGTCCATGAATCAGCTCCCCAGGAGTCGCCCGAAGTCCCCCCGTCCCCATTTACTAAATTCACAGCCATGTAAAACACCACGTCTCCTAATCCCGTTGACGGCGCAGTCCAATCTACAGACCATGTTCTTGAGTTGGGATTTGAGTGAGTGACCTCTCCAGATGATATCCTCGTGCTGAGTCCTGGATTTGTGAAAGTCCCCAAATTTGAGTCTAGGTTGAAGCCTCCTTTGCTCCCCCCTGGCCCTCCTGAGGCAGTTGCGGTCAGGGAGTATGTATCTCCTGGAATGTATCCTCCTGAAGGTAAACCAGTGAGACTGGGGACAACGGGGGGGGATGTTGAAGAATGGCATGCTCCTGCTCCACAGCCATCGGTCGAATTGGTTTTTCCTGAGCTATAAGCAAAGGCGGTTTCTGGTACTGCCATTAGTATGAGCATGAATAAAGTCCCGAAGATAACTATTCTTGATTTCGTCACATTATCCCCCATAATCTCAACCCGTTGCCAAGGGAGCAGATGCTCGCAACCGTCCCTTTCATCGATAAACGGCCCTCAAGACAATATGACTATTCCTACCAATTGTACCTCAGTGCGTCGTTACAAACACCTCAGAGGCGAACGGGGGAATTGCAACTCCAGATTCTATGAAGGCCTCTTCAACAGAATCAAAATTTCCTTCTCCCTTGCTAATCCTCATGGCTCTGGAGCTAATAATCCTCCAAGATGCCTTTGCACCTATTCCCGGTAAGGCCTCAAGCTGATTTCTCGTGGCCGAATTTACATCTATCCCGCACTCAATACCGGATATGCTCCTCATCCCATGCGATGTCACCAATATGTCAGATTCTGTCTCAAGTGGTATAGCATACGGGACACCTACGAGTAATGGATAGGCCCCGATCTGCCTCCCGAATGTGACTCCTGGAGTACCACGAATCGAGGGCTCTCTGAATTTCTTATCCAGAACATGTTCAGGCAACCTTATTCTCCCTTCTCTTGATTCCCACCAAACTCCAGAAAGTTTGGTCCCCACAGGAGCGATTTCTTGGAGCATTGATCGGTCAATCTCCTCTCTGACAGATTTCTTGAATGATTTGAATTCTGCCTCTGGAACCTGCTGAAATCCCCTGCCCTCGACCTGTCTGATATTTATCCTTCTAAGCCAAAGTCCCTCTGACTTGATATCTCTCAAAAGTTTTAGATTCATGTCATAAGTGCTCTCGGACTCCCCGTTAAGCCCTGCAATGAAGTTGAGGCCGGGCAAGAGCCTTGGTAATCCCCTCGGGCCTCTCTCCCTTCCATATTGATTGATGTGTCTAATGGCGGTTTTAAGTTGCTCAGAGTCACAGTTTAGCCAGTTAGTCCGGTGTACTTCTGGATCGGCTGATTCTAATCCAAACGAGAGCACGGCGCCATCAGAAAGATTAGCAACGAGATTTTTGGTTATTTCTGTTGATGGCTCTATATTTTGTGCAACGATAGAAGGATTGGCGTTGTCGACATGCAAGATTTCCAAAGATTCGTTCTCCCTTGCACCATATAATACCTTAGAAATGGGCTCTGGATTCGGAATTGGGTACTCCAAATCCTTGACTCCGTCAGCCCGATAAGTGTAGATATCGGTAGCTCCTCCAATTCTTACATTGACTGCCCCGTGGTCTATGGCAGTGTTGATTTCCTTGATCACATCATCCTCCTCCCTCCACAAAGGCAGTCCCTTTTTGGGCTCAATGCAAAATTTACATCCCCTTTTGAACCTGACACAGCCCTGGTAAAGCTCTATTTCGAAAATTAATGGGCCCGGAAAATTGTCGTTCGAAGTTAGATCCGGGTGCTCAGTTAATGCCTTTGATGAGGCCCCCTTCAAAGCCCACTTCGACCACTCCTCGGATGTTCTCTTCGTATGGGACCAAATACCCGTAGAAAGAAAGCGGTTTAGTGTGGCGTCAGTGTCTTTCAGTGTGCAGAAAAGATTCTTCCTCGGAGAGACCCATCCAGACTGTCTCCAGTGCCTAATGGCCCACCCTCCACACAGGACTGGAATAACTGAGGGAATTGAGGAAAGTATTGTATCCACTTCCCTCAGACTAATCGGCGTTCCTCTAATGTATTTCCCGGGAACTACAGCTCCCGCGAGGATAACAGCCCCTTGCAGGTCCCTCATCTGAGATCTGATTGAGTTCCTGCCCTCAGACGATTCTAGACTTGATTTGTAGACTCTTCTCCAATGATCCACTGTCATGTATGTATACTCGACTCCCCTTTCTTCTAAGACACCGCAGATATACCTAACGTGAAAACCAACATAATTTGGCACGCCAAACGCCGCTGGCTCATCCTCATAACCATCGATTACCAGCCAACCGCCTAGGCCATCCACATGTCTGCGATTGAGCGACCACCCTTCACCGCTTCGACTAATTTCTAGATTTTCTTCTACCTCTTCCAGAGGCATTAGAGGACGATTCCTCGACTACTATATTCCTTCCGTTAACCTCTGAACCGTTCATTTTTTTGACTGCTTCGGAGCCTTCTTTTCGGGATTGGAAGGTTACAAACCCGAAGCCCTTCGATTTTCCCGTGTCCTTATCTTTTGCCAGATGTGCAGATTCAATCTTGCCGTATTTGGAGAAGGTCTTGGATAGTTCCTCTTCTGTCATCTCATATGGAAGTCTCCCAATGAATAGCTTCATTCCCATGGACTCTTCGAGCTTACTTCTCATCTGATTAATGGCCTCTCTTTCCTTGGCTAGTTCCTCTTTAGTCGCCTTCCCTTGTTTCACTTTGTCCATGCAGTCCCTGCACCTTATCGGTTTGCCCGGGGTAGGCTTGAATGGGACTTTGGTATTCTCCCCGCATAGGGTGCATACTGCTTCGTGCATCTCTCTTTTTGGCCTACCGGAGCCCCTCGATCCGCCCCTTCCAGTGGACCTCATTGATGCCACTCTGGCTGGAATTTCGTGACTTGTTCCTCTGCGGAAATCTGCCAGAGGGGAAAGATAGGGCCTAGCGCCATCATGACTTAGGTTAGACTCCGCCTCAGGAGACCATCGTTCTCCAGCACGATTCAATTTATACAGCCCGAATCCCGTTTCATGCCCATGACCGAAGCCGTCTGATAGTACCCTGTAAGCAGTGTAGTCACACCTCGGACACTCCACGTTGAAGTCGATTTTCTTATCAGATGCTATCAAAATCTCTCCGCACTGCGTGCAAGATGCCGATAGGACGCCCAATGATTGATTACCCTTGGTAGTCGCTTTTAGTATCGGGTCGTGCTTGATAATTCTGGCTCTGACGATATCTCTCATCCTCATAGCATCTCCTGGAGCAGGAATGAATCTGTCGACAACTTCGGAAACATGAATGTCGGCAAACAAAGCTAATGCTGGAAGGTCTCTGTGCCCCCCCTCTTTACTTTCGATGTGAAGTATCCTTATCTCGGCCACGTTTTCATTAAGTCTAGTGACCTGCCCGATTACTATATCGTCAGTTTCAGGAGAATTAATCGGGAGCCTGGAGGATTCAACAGAAATGTTGCCATCCTTATTTACGACGGTTCCTGTGAGTGTTGATACTACTCTGCCGTTGACCTCGACGATTCCATTCCCAATCGATGACTCTTTCGGGACATTTACCGTGGTTCCGGGAGTCACCTGGTCTCCAGTAGTCGCTGCCATCGGTCCCGCGACCAGCCGACTACCTATCAACGGTACGGAGGCCTAAGGAGGAGATAAACGCCAAAATCCGGCTCTTGTGGAGCTCCTCATCATCTTGTGATGGCCAAATGAGGCGGGAATTGGGAAATCTGCCTCACCATACATTTCGACTTCCCATTTCATGCCTTCAAACCTTTTTTGTATATGCGTGGCTTCTGCACTGTGCATCAAATGAGCAGTCACTCCCAGCGAGGATATGAGGTCTAGAAAATGAGAATCAGCGCCTTCTTTTTGACGGCCCCATGGTGGATTAGAAATAACTAAATCAATTTCATTCAGGACTGGGTATTCTTTACCTATTTCGATATTCACAATATCGTAAGTCCCGTCTTGGAGGGTGGTTTTGGCGTTCTTTGATGCTACTTCGCACATTTCCTTATCCGCTTCAATAAAAGTGACGAAACCCGCACCCAACAACGATGCTCCTATGCCAAGAGTACCATTTCCGGCCCCCAAATCAACTATCTTGCATCCCATGCTGATATCGCCGAATGCCATGATATCGTATAGCCATCTTGATGCTAGCTCTCCGGAGGTAATGTACTGCTCGAGAAGTGGATCGGGATTCTTTTTTCTTTCTAGCCTGGAAAGGGCGATCCCCAAGCTTCGCATCCTCATGTTGGTTTCTGTGTGAGCGATAATTGATTATTCTTGTTGGATATGTTGTCCAGTGAACCTAGAAGATGACGAATCATGAATTATCCCTTGTGCCAACATCATCTCAGCCAATAGAACGCTGTTCCCTGCCGCTCCACGCACGGTATTGTCAGAAATGACGTCGAAAGTGACAATTTTCCCGGATACCTGTATGTTGCCAATATACACCCCCATAGAATCTTGAAGGAAATCGTTCTCTGGTGTCTCGGAATGCTCAAGGGCATTATCTATGTTAGAAACAAAGAAGATGGGGGATTTCGTGCCTGATGGGAGGTTTATTTGTTGAACAGATGTTTCGAAATCGGACCATGCTGAGGTTATCTCATGGGCGCTGACAGTTCTGCTGAAATTCAAAGTTACGGAAGCTGAATGTCCAAATTCCCTATTCACTCTCTTACAATTTGCATTAATCGGGAGGTCTAGTGGCTTAACTACAGCCCCATCGAGAACTCCTAGGATCCTCTTCAACTCACTTTCTACGCTTAGAGACTCTCCGGGAATTTCAGTGTCCGGAAAGTCTCCCTTTCTGGAATTTTCCAAGGTCATTCTGCCCCCTCCTGATAGGGACTGTTCAGTGGAAATGCTCACTCTTTCGACTGGTAATTCTCTAACCACTGGAGCAAGTGATATTGCCAGAGGAACCACCATACAATTGGAACAGGAAACAATCATTCCACCGACATAGTCAACCTGAAAATCTATGATTTTCAAATGATCATTGTTCACTTCAGGAACTACGAGAGGGACTGACTCGGAATGCCTATGAATAGTGGAGTGGCTTACCACCACTAGGCCTGCCATGGCCAGATCTTTTTCAATAATGGAGGCTGGAGAATCTGGCAGCGCCGAGAAGACTATTCTGACTCCCATTGAAACCAAGCGACTCGCCAAGTCTCCCCCGTCACCGACACCTTTGACGCACAAATCCGGTAATGGCGGCCTTGGCCCATCGAAACTCCAGGGAAGCTCAGAAATTCTCATGCCCTCCGACTCGGGAGACCCAATTACGATTACTGGAGCGAACCAAGGGTGATTTGCAAGCCTCTGGAGAAGCCTTTGGGCCACCAGCCCTCTTGCCCCGAGAATGGCACATTTGACTCTCCCGTAGGTGCTCATGGCGTTGTACAGATGGCTTCGCCCTATGAAGAAGTGTATTTGATGTGATTAATTTATCAACCGCCATTATCATTCTATTTTTATGCAGCCGGAGTTGGCTATGATACTTATTGGAATTGTGATCACTATTATCCTTCTCTTCGTGAATCTCCTAATATTGAATGGGAAGAAGGAGCCGCCCTCTCCCCCAACTCCATTGGAGATTAGCGCAGCATTGAAAATTCCAACTATCCCCGAGATAGCAACCGCATTGAATATCCCTACAACAGAAGACATGCGAGCCGCCCTGGGAGCCAGTTTTACCGGGGAAGGCGGGTTTTCAGAGAGAATTGGCGCCTTCACCAGATTGTCCGCGGAGATGACCGAGGCTACGAGGAAGTTCAATCAAATGGTGGCCACGAAGAGTAAGCGTGCAGCTTGGGGCGAGTGGCACCTCGATGAGGAGCTGAGAGAGGCTTTTCCGAACGTCAAAATTAGATCTGAAGTCAAGGAATTGGGGAATCTCAAGCCCGACGCCCATCTCAGGACCCCTGACGGGAAGATATTGGTGGTAGATTCGAAATTCGTTTACGATACTTACAACAAGATACAGAATACTCCCTCAACCCAAATCGAAACAGTCAGTAAGCTACAATCTACATTCAGAAATGACGTAAAGGGGCACGTTTCCAAGATTAAGATGGATTATGTCCAACCTGGCAAGGGGACTCATGAAGTAGCATACATGTACATTCCATCAATGGCAGTCTACGAATATTTGATTGAGCATGAACCCGGTACTGTGCGCTGGGCAGCTTCGCAAGGGGTTGTGATTTGCTCTCCGATAAATCTCCTTGCCAACATGCACATGATGGAAATTGTCAGAATGGCCCAGAACATGACGAGCTTGCATAATGAGATTCTTGATTCCCACCTCAGAATTAAGAAGAGTTTTGGTGAATTTGACGAGGAATACAAGAAGCTTAGTGTGCACCTGAAGAATGCCATTGGAAAGAGAGATGAAGTATCGGCACTGAAGGAAAAACTTGGTTTGGAGATAGACAGCTTATCTTTGATTGACAAGTCCATTGGAGAGGAAACGGACTGATATGCAAGCAGCAGTGATGAAATCCACATGCCCCTTGGGATTACTATGATTAACTGGCAAACTGGGAGTTATCACCCCGTAGTTTTCCTACCCGATGAATACGAAGTAAGAGATTTCACTTCAGGGGATTACAGTCCCTCTGAATATGAGTTCGATATTGGAAGATATGATGAATTGCGTCATGGTATGTACTCTACTGAGCTTTTCTCAGGCAGTAGATTCTTACATGTTGGAATTGACATAGGGGCCCCGGTGGGGACGCCTTGCATGGCGTTCGATGAAGGGGAGATAGTTCATTTTGGATACAATCCTGATGATGGAGATTATGGAAATGTTATAGTTACCAAGCATATGATCGGCAACACACCCGTCTGGGCACTCTATGGACATCTTAGTTCGGCCTCAATCGAAAAGAAGGAAGTCGGTCAGAAAATCTCTAGAGGAGAGGTAATTTGTTGGATGGGGGAAAAGCATGAAAATGGGGGTTGGGAGCCGCATCTTCACTTCCAGTTGTCCCTGACAGAGCCAGAAACTCATGACATGCCTGGAGTTGTCTCTCCCGATGATCGATTGGAAGCACTGGCGAATTATCCCGACCCTAGGCTCGTGCTGGGGCCAATCTACTGATTTTCAGATAGGTGCCTCTTCAAATCGGGAATTGGCTCCATAGAGGTTGGATTTACCCCCTTAATCAACGCCAAGCATATCGAAATCCAATCAGATAAGTGAGCCGCGTAGATCATTCTTTCTAAGGTCGAATCCCCTTTGCAGACTAATTTCCAGACATTTTTTCTGTCCAAATTCTTCTCCATCCAAGTAATCCTTGAGTTTGTTCGATCGTCCAAACCCTCACAAACCATGATGAGCAACGCCCTGTCACTCTTCGAGTCATTATACCATGCCACTATCTCGTTGTGGTTCATCTCCGGAACTACTGAGTGTTTTGCGAAGGCCTCAGAATTTTCGTTGATTTGGCAAGTAAGCCTGTATGCTGGAGCTTCGAGTAACTTCGGGCAAACTATACCTATCTCCATGTCAACTAAACTCTTGGCGAGAGTCTCAGACATTCCATCTCCTCCCACAAAATCCAAATTTTTGGTAGACTCCTTCAATCTAGAAATCATCTTTCGTAACTCCTCATCATTTGGGCGGTTAAGGATTCCCATCGACCAGCAGACAGCTAGTTGGGCACCAAAAATATGGCCAAAAGCTGACCGAGGCATCTGGCCCTTCGGGATTGAAATATGTACTGTTTCTTTGTGCATGGCTAAAATCTCGCTCATCACACCCCCGGAAGATATACCTACCACCATGCCTCCTAATTCCAATGCTTTGTTGATACCGCTCAATGTTTCTTCCGTATTTCCGGAGTATGAGGTTGCAATAACCAGCCACTCTGGCCCCCACCAATTTGGCAGATCGTAATCATTCCACACAACGAATGGAAGTCCTCCTTCTTGATCGGAGATAGTTTTCAGAAATATTCCAGAGGACCCAGATCCGCCCATTCCAAGAAAAATCACACCAGTCCAGTCAGAGTCTGGGCCTAAATCAACATCCATGTTCATCGCTGATTCGAAATCATGCACGAAGGACCTAGTAAATTCGCACATGCCCTCGCTGTCGAGGGATTTTTCGAGTAATTCTAGTGATTCCTCTGTCATATCAAGTCCTCTTCGATGGCATCGCTAACCACTCTCCCTGTATGAAGCCAATGCGTATCAATTTGTTTTTTGTATCATCATCATAGGGCAGGGCTACCGTGACAATCTTGTAGTCTAATGGATCCATAACTTCAACAGCCGAGCTGTCCCTATGCAGTATTTCAACTGTGAATTGCTCGCTGACTGGACAAATTACTGTTGACCCCTCCATGTCTCTCCATGATGCTCCGGACCTCTCAAATCTTTCCATTTTCTTCAGAATTGGGCCATCTTTTTGCCAGCTTTCTACAATCCATAGTTCTTTCCTGAAACTTATTACATCACCAATTCCGTATGCAGGTTTTCTGTAGCTTAAAGTCAGTCTAGTAACCTCAATACCGTCATTCGCACCAACAACTGTAGAGGTTTCCTTTACTGTTCCGCCAAATTTTCTAACTAGGTTTCTGGCCCATCTCCTCGCCATGGCCTTTGATCCTAATTTCAAATCCCAACCTCCAGTAACAGGCCCTTCTTCTGAGATGAAGAACATTGGGTCAGCTTCCATTTCAGAAAGCATATCATCCAGGGTCTCCCTTAATGACTTCAATTCGGATTCAGAGAGCCTCCTGCCCGCCGACCTCAATTGCATTACAGCTTCGAAGTAGGAACCTGCCTTCCGCGTGCATGTTGGACAGACGGCATTGCTTGTTTGTAGAAGCACCTCGTGAGAATCCGAAAAATCACAATGTTCTATTTTTCCTGAGACGTTGACATGAAGCCTACTGGTCCTTTCATCAATTTCCTCGACTGCGAAATCTACAGAAACCTGTTTAGCCCTATCTTCTACTCTCAGGTTTCCTCTTATTCTGAGGTCTGCTAAATCATCAGCCCCTATCTCAGACCATCTTCCCCTTATTTCGTGAAACCCACACTTTGAGCACCTATCCTGCTGGATTCTTTCGGGAATCACAGACAGTTGTGTCCTTTCTCTCAAACATGTTTCGCACAACCTGTCTGATGTCAGGGGAGGATGGCCACCACAAACTATGCAGAACTCGCCCCCGGACATGCCTCTCCCGTTGACAGCGCCTATGCCTGCAGTTAGAAGGGTTACCAATGGCGATTATTCATCTTGAAAACCCTGCTCCTCTTCACTGATAATGGAATATTCATCGATCCGGGATGACAATTTTACTATTCTTGAACGTAGGTGGTTTAGGTAGAATGCGATTATTGCGGACATTATGGAGTAGGCAACGACCAATTCTGTTGTGCCTGTCACTCTTTCACCTCGTCCAACTTTCTCTTGGCTTGTTCAACCCTATCCTCGAGTCTAAAAACTGAATCACTTAGGATAGATAAGCCGATGAAGAGTACCATAAAAGACAGGGTACCAAACACTAACACATCCCTCATTTGTGGGTCAAGCCCGGTTCCCTCACCATCAACCACGACAATACCAGGATGGCGCTTCTGATACAGTGTTGTGGCTATGGCGGTAATTGGCACTAAAGCAAACCCAAAAAGCCCTATTGCGGCAAGCGTATCCCTTGTCTCTTGGCCATCGGGCTGAGACCTTCTAGAGAGAACGAGGAATAATGCTACTCCAGTGAGTAAAGCGAAGGTATTGAGTCTGAGGTCCCCCCAGTCCCATGGCACACCCCATTCAACTGAGCCCCAGATAGGCCCCGAAGTGACAACCCCTGCACCAAAAAGAAGGCCCAAATCAGAGCCAGTAGATACCCATCTCCAACCCCACTCTGATCGATTTCTGTACCATGATATAGCCCCTACAAACAGCATGCTAAAGGCAAGGAAGGATGACCATGCAAAGGGTACGTGCCAGTAGAAAATTCTCTGTGCATCGGGCGCATTCCAAGCCATTGGGTCAACTCCCGGAGCGTAGAATATGCCCAAGAATGCTGTACAGATTATTCCGAAAATTCCTAGTGAAGTTACCAGGATACCGGTCCTTATCTTCGCAGACAGGCCGGGGTACATAGTAACTACCCAGAGGCCCCACAGTCAAGAATGCTATTCTCTAAGTATCAGGAATAAAAATTGCGACCGCCCAAACCATCGCGGATATCAGGCTCGCAAATATAATTGAGTAAAGGGGGCTGGATGTCGATAATTCCCATGTCATTCCAGCATCGATTATTATGGAGAGGGCATCCACCAATTGAATAAAAGGCCAAATTAAGACAATCAACAAAAGGGAGGCGACGGCGGCGCTAGACCTCCTCAAATCGGAAACAAGTAAGTGCAATGCAGTTGAAGCACATGAAATATCCACTATAACCAATGAGGGTAGCCATAGCCAATAGATTGCATTCTGATCCACATTTCCTGTGATCAACCCTTCCAAAACAAACCATGAGAGATAGGTCAAAGGAATAGGTAGGATTATTGAGGATGCCAAAATGGAAGTCGCCGGGCGGTACTTTGGCCCACATACAGCTGACCACCACTTTCCACATTCCTGCTCGGACAGCCTTCGAATCATTGCAGGAGAGACTACTGCAGAGATAAATGCCGGCGCCAATATCAGCGCGGAAAATAAATCATATTCTGGGTTTGGGACATTTATTCTCGCGACAATCGAGTAGGATAGTAATAGGGCTACAATTGCGGGAGTCGCCTTTCCAATCGTATCAACTGGATTTCTTTTTTCGATAGAAATGCCCCATGAGAAAAACGAATTTATGCTTTGCGATGGGGCTCTAACTGAGGATTTCCTCCGCTCGTAGAAATGCATATCAACGTCATTGGTTGTTTCGGAAATTTTTCCATCCTCAATCCTCAGTATTCTCGTCGAGCAGGATATCATTTCCTCGTCATGGGATGCCATGATGATGGCATTTCGATTTCGGGAAAGCTCGGCTATCCATCTCTTTAGAATCCCCTTGGAAAATGAGTCTAGGCCTTCAGAAGGCTCGTCGAGGAAAACAATTCTCGGAGTCTCACAAAACAACGCTGGAGCCATTCCCGACAATACAGCGAGTCTCCTTCTGAGTCCCGCGGAGAGTTGTGAAACCCTATCCTCACTTCTGTGAGCTAACCCCCATTCATCTAAGGCCGAAATAATTTCATTTTGGTCAGTATCGAGACCTGAGACCTTCAATGCGATTTCAAGTCTCTCTCTGACCTTCTCCTCACCGCAGATTCCATCGGACTGCAGGGTCAAACCGAATGGAAGTGGCTTCCTCCTTGCTCCCTGATGATCCCTGACAATCAAAGAGTTGCCATCTTCGGATATCCATTTGACTTGCCCCGAACTGATAGGTATAATTCCGATCAATGATTCAATCAAAGTAGTCTTTCCAGAGCCGTTATCCCCTGTCAGGCAAACAATATCCCCCTGATTCATCAAAAAGTCAATATTTTCAATGACAAACCTAGTCCCTCTGGCCACAGTGAGGTTACTCGCCTTGAGCATCGGCCCCCGGGTCATGTATGTCGGAGTAGTATTGGTCGTTTGAGTCGTTCCGTTCCGATAATTGCTATTTGTTAGGTGCTAGTGGGAGGGGCATGAGCGCGATAATGGGACTTGGAGCATTTGAGTATGCTGTGGTTCTGGCCTTTATTGTAGCTGGCACATACCCATACATTTCGGCATACCGAGGAGGGACCAGCGTAGCTTTGGCTACAATTCTCTCAGTTCTGCTTGTCTCCTTCGTGCAGTTTTCCAATGCCATTATTTTAGGAGTCCCAATTCAGCTTGGTTTTCTGGGTTGGCCCTTGGAAATTTTCGGGTCTATCCCTTCCATTTCATCCTCTCCTGCGGAGTCCTACAGGTTACTCACAAGCGCTTGGATGCATGGGGGATGGACTCATGTTCTTGGCAATATTCTAGTCATAGGCCTGGTAGGGGTCCCTTTGGAGCAAAGAATGGGTGGCAGGAGATGGATGACAGTTTACATTATTGGACTATTAGGGGGCAATTTGGCGTGGATTTTGACCCATCCAAATTCTACTATTCCGACAGTGGGGGCGAGTGGAGCTGTCTTCGGTATTCTCGGAGCGTACATGGCATGCTGGCCTAGCGATAGAGTAGAGTTTCCAGTTTTATTTTTCATCAGACCATGGCCTATCTGGGTCATCGCCTTGTTTTATGTTGGCTTCGAGTTGTGGGTAATGAGCGATCAGCAATATTTGGCAGGTACCAGTGTAGCCCACATGGCTCACATTGGAGGCTTTTTCTTGTCTTACACCTTGGCTCGTCCAATAGCCAGAGGCGGTCCAAATTTGATAGAAGGAGGAATACCAGATGAATCCTATAAAACTGGGGGAGCAATTCCTGATCTAGGCATAAACCCTTGGAAATTAAAGGGAAGGAATTTGGAAGGTGCTGCACTAAGAGTTCTTGAGAAGTTAAAGAGTGAAGGGGATGAGTTAGAGACTAGGAGAGCATGGCTCGAGGAGCTAGCCGAGCACACCCTGTGCCCCGAATGCGAAGGAGAAATACTCTGCATCACTGAAAACGGACGAAGTTGGGTGGAGTGCGGGGTCTCGAACAAGCACCTAAAGTGGCCATAATGCGAGATATTGAGTCATGGACAGGTTGGGATTATACAGCGTCGGCAATTGGCTCTCTTTGAGAGCCATGACAAAGGCGCCGACTTCACTAACCCCCATCCTTGTTTCTCTGATGCTTCTAATCCTAGATGCATCAATCGCAGTGAGTGGTACCGAATGGGAAATGGGAGATGGGGAAGCGACGCGGGATTCCTCTGAAATTGACAGTTTTGGTACCGTCCCATCACTCGTATGTGATGGCCATGATTGCCCAATTAAAGACAGGACTCCTTACCTTCCCCCGAATGACGTTGAATGGCCTGTCCAGGAACCGGGCTGGTGGTTTGATTTCTGGAACGATAAGGACGGAAATGGCATGGATGATCGCCTACAGTGGATAATATCAGGAGAGAGGGACTCTGTCTCGACCAGTGCCATCATGGGAGCTGATGGGAGGATGACGGTGGCGATATTTGTGTGCTATTCTTGGCATCCCGGTGAATCGGACGTTGCTCGATTAAAAGAAGTACTATCAAATCACGGATGGGATGAATACGAGACTTACTTCAGGACAGTCGACATCCTAGACACAATAATTGTTGAGCACGTCCCAGTTAGTTCTCTGATTGACATCCTCATGCTCGAGGGAGTAGTATTGGTAGAACAACAAGATGTTCTTGTTCCCTACTTGAATACTGCCACCAAGGGTTCCAAGGTTAGGGCATCTGATGTATTTTCAGAGACAATGATGGATTACGGCTACGACGGTTCTGGTGTTGTGATTGCAATCGCCGATACAGGGGTGGACAATGAACATTTTTCACTTGATGATTTCTCTGATGACAACACAGACAACGAGGCAGAGCCCGATGAACTACCCGATCCAAAGTGGGTCGCTGGTTGTGATTCAACATCATGGAACCAACAAGATTGCGATGATGGGGGGGATGACCCAGACGACGGTGATGGGCATGGTACCCATGTCGCAGGAATCGCTCTTGGTACTGGAGGACCAAATAGGGAGAATCAGGGTTATGCACCCGGGGCCTATTTGGTTGATATCAAAGTCATGACCGACGCTGGGGCGTCTAATTCCGGTTACACTGTGGCAGGGATAAATTGGGCCGTACAGAATGTCGACACGGACTGGGGGAACAATGACTCCAGCAGGGGGATAGACATACTTTCAATGTCATTTGGTAGTGGTTCTAATCCAGCGGGCGGTGAAGACCCTGGAGACAACGGGACCAGTCAGGATTCACTAGCTGTAAATGCTGCTTCGGAAGCAGGGATTGTTTGCGTAGCGGCAATTGGCAATGACGGGTACAGAAGAGTCACCTCCGTTGGAGCTGCAGACTCGGCCATCACAGTTGGCTCGATAGATGATAAAGCCAGTATCGAGAGAGGTGACGACTCAATCTCCTCCTTTTCCAACTCGGGGCCAAGAGAAGATGATGGGGATGACAACGAATGGGACGAGCTGAAGCCAGATATCGTGGGACCTGGATCTAACATAATGTCGGCGCAACATGCCGCATCAAGTTCATCCTTACCGGGATCTGCAAAACCTCTTGCCAGTGACAACTATGTTCAGAAGTCAGGAACAAGCATGTCCACGCCTGCAGTGGCAGGGTTTATTGCGGCAATGCTCCAGATGGATGATGACTTGACGCCGCAAGAAGTTAAGGACATTCTCCGAAATAATTCTGAGACCAGAGGGGGAGCTTCTGCTCCCGACATCACTGAAAGATGGAACGACCAATACGGCTTCGGAATCATAGATGGTGAGATGGTCATGCAGGCGATCCTAGGGGACAATGGAGGGGGAGGAGATGGAAATGGTACAGATCCTCCGCCCACAGGGACTGAGGAATGGGTGATTATTGAGACTCCGGAAGAGGACTCTTGGCTTGTGGAGGGAGAGACCTACAGCGTCCGTGGTCAGATCGATGAGGATGCTGATACTAACGGTACAATTGAAGAAGTAAACGTTAGCATTTCTTATCGTTATCGTCCGGACGAAGGACCCAGGCAAACAGCGATTTTAGTGGATTGGCATGTAGCACAGGGCACTCTAAATTGGTCAACGCCCTTTACCATCCCGGAGTTCACAGAAGACGAGGTTGATATTGAGGACATAATCATCAAGGTAAAGGCCCGAAATGAATTCAATGTTTGGAGCGAGATGGAGCAGAGCGAACATCCAGTTGGATTGGTAGAGGTTAGCCTAGGAGGACCCAGTGGACAAAGTCCTGTGTCTGGGAATACGAATATTTTCGGCGGCTGGGAATCAGTTAATGGAGGAGAAATTCAATGGAGGCTGGGAACCGATGAATGGGACTCTGCAGAGCAATTTGGCGGAACTGGAAGTAGTTCTGGCGATTGGTCTGTGAATTGGGACACCACATCTGTAAACGATGGTTTTTACCGAATATCCGTAAGGGTAGTGAGCGGTGATGGAATTTTCTCGGAAGAAGTCAGGAGGACTGTGGAAGTTGACAATGACCCCCCGGCACCCGACCTGATTTTTCGCAGTGGAATTTCGATCAGCGAATATGGTTTGCCGGTTTCTGAGACCTACGTGAACACGTTCCTAGAGGTTAGTTGTGAAGTAAGGAATGATGGAGATCTTGATGCGACAGAGGTCACAATTTATCTGAAAGAAAACGGAGCAAGAAAGGACGAGCTTGTCATACCGAGCATCGGAAGCGGAGATATTGTGGAAATCATCCTCTACTGGAATCCCTTGAATCTAGGAGAACGCTCCCTCACGGTTTCCTTGGACCCAACAAATGAGATTGACGAAATAGATGAAGGAGACAACGAGCAGACTGTTGAATTCCCCGTTTTGGAAAGACCTCAAGGAGTCGATTTGTCCTTCAGAGAGGGAGCGGTAAGAACCGAACCCCCTGTTCCAAGACCCAATGAGCAATTTCTAATCACAGCTAGAGTGGACAATCTAGGGTCTAGCGACGCTCGGGATATTGAGGCTACCCTTGAAATCAAGAATTCGATCGGCTGGGAAGCTGTTTCCTCGAGCCCGGTTACCTTGGTCGTGGGCCAGGGTTCATCGCAAATCTCGTTCGCACATTTGGATAATTCCTCGGGCCCTGTCAATCTCAGGATTAGCGTATCTGGGGCATCTCTTTCAGATTTGGATTGGTCGAACAATATGATACAATCAACGATTTTAATCGATGAGACTACTCTAACTGGCCCGCGCACTGCCAGCTTCTCGACAGGTGAAGTCCCCGTAGAGCTGGTTCAATTAACCGACGAAGGGGGGGTCGTAATCACAAACAAAGATGATGATCTTAGACTTTACAGACTAGGGAGCAACAAGGCGTTGACTGCATGCTCGAATGTATTGGAAGAGAAATGGTCGGGAGATATCGTAGCTGTGTCGTCAGATGACGGATTGGCGCACGTGGTCTGGACAAGGAGATATTTGGATAATTTGGGTTTCTTCCAACAGACGGTTAGCTACACCACCATAGACTCAAGCTGTCTTATGACCCCCATACAAGACATAATGGATCCAATATTGCTATCTGATGGAAAATATTGGGGCATTGGGATGGATATTGACGGCCCTGAGATATTGGTAGCTGGGTACCATCATGAAATCAATTCAGGACCTTACAACGACAATATTGCAGTGTTCATGGCCAGATCTGAATCCCCTACGAAGTCTACTGATTGGATCATCAACCCTCAGGTAGTCGGTGACTTGGACGTTGTGTCTGGAGTTACTGACCCAGTTGCCGTGGGATTGGGGGATGAAGACGGTCATATTTTGTATCAAGACACCAGAAACGACTCAACCGGAATTGATAGACTCGGCCTATGGTATTCCCATGGACTACCCGAGCAGACTTCATGGTCATACAGAAAGTCAGTTGGGGACTATTCATTCGCCCCAGTTATATCAGTTTCAGAAATTTCAGGAGAGGAAGTGATCGTTGCATCATGGGGAGAAGGGTATGACCAGGACTCTGAATTAGTCACAGTAGTAGTTGACAGCTCCTTCCTTCCAATGGGGGACGGCGAAGTTAGAACTCCGGCCAGAGGTCTGAGCTACATACAACTGTTGGAAACCGATAGAGGGGTACAGCTGTTCTATGACTTCGTTGGGCCAAGCGGTCCACAAATGCAGTATGGGATGATCAATCCGGAAGAGGGCTGGGTTGGAATATCTGACCGATTGGGGCTTGGCAGAATAGTAATATCCAGCAGGTCCCCGATAGATAGCGATGCAGTCATTTTACAGACCTCACCTACTGGATGGCAGATCAGGGCTCTAGTGGATGACTCCTCTCCCATGAAATCGAAGGGAACCATTCTTGATCAGGTCAGGGAATACACTGGTCTCGATGAGAGGAACTTCAATGTAATTCTTATTGGAATCTCGGGAGTCACAATTGTTCTGAGTCTGATAGTAATCCTAACAATGGCTACTAGGGCGATTCATTGGGCAAGTGGAAAGAGTCGGAAAAGGGTAACTGGTTCTGTGATTTTGGAAGAGGATGTAGTCGATGTTATTGAGGAAACTGACATTCCAATCAGATCCTTAGATGTAGAGTTGGTCGAAGAAAATTCGATGCCTGAGACCCGGGCCTCTTTGGATAGGAGGAGGAGGAGGGAGTACAGGTCCAATGAGGGGTCTGTGCTGGCGAATCTCCCTGAAATTGGGGCTCCAGTTGGTTTTTCTCCACCTGTTCCGGTGCATTTGCCTCCGTCGCCAACTCCAGCTTCCACCATATCCACTAACAGAAGGATAGCCTGCCAATATTGCGAATCTATCTTCGAAGTTGAAGCTGGAGTGAGCAGATCCAAGTGTCCGGTATGTGGTGAAAAGATAGAGTTAGTTTGACATGCGAAGGATATTGCTGGCATCCAAGTCCAGAAGACGGTATCAATGGCTTGTTGAAAACCTCTCGACACTGGGAGTCGAGATTAACTCAAGACCCCTATTGACATCCGAAATTGAGGCCCGTCAAGGACTGAATGTTAACAAACAAGTCGAAATGATATGCAAGGATAAAGCAAAAAATGCTAGTATTGAACAGGTTATCTCGGAGGATAGTGGTGGAAAAAAATACGATCTGATTTTGGTATCGGACACGATTATAGAAGATCCAGATGATTCAAGACTCTCATTTGGTAAGCCAAAGGATGACCTTGGGGCGACCAGTTTTCTCCTCAGGCTTTCCGGAAGGAGACACAAGGTTTGGACATCCACATCCATATTACTTCCGCCCGGAACTGCGGACGGGGGGGCCATGATAGAAGGGGGCTGGTTGGAAACAAACTACACTAGTTCCGCCACAGTTGAATTTACAGATTTGGACCATGCCTCCATAGAGGAGCTTGTCTCGTCTGAGTCTTGGAAAGGAAAAGCAGGAGGCTACGATTTGGCGGGTTTAGCTGGAAAGTATTGTTGTCTTGTTGAGGGGAAAGAGGCCACAGCCCTAGGAATTTCT
>CETK01021972.1_pt1 | contig 32580 bp, 53 predicted proteins | sample 361431 | NCBI WGS metagenome assembly CETK01 (sample SAMEA2622452, study PRJEB7988) | marine metagenome | biome: marine biome (ENVO:00000447); feature: surface water layer (ENVO:00002042); material: "saline water (ENVO:00002010), including plankton (ENVO:xxxxxxxx)" | depth 5 m | reverse complement strand
CCCTATGACCTTTGCTTCCTATACAGCCTTGGCCGCAGTGGTCTGTTCGTTTCAGTTCTGGGTGGGGTAAGTCATTGATATCATTGAGGAAATTGGGGCCTAGGGTGGGGTCATAGGTGGCCGGCCGGTGTAAGTCATTGATTTTATTGGATTTTTTATTCTGAGCCTCAGGTCAGAGTTCGGCCCACCCTTTGAGTATCGAAGTGTCTTTGGTGCCCTGTGCCCTCTGTTTGCTCCGGCTTATACTATTATACTATACTCAGGGGGTCCAAAAGTCAACCCCTAATTACCAAAAAAAGATGAAAAAAATCTGAATTTTTTGGTTGACCTTTTGGATCAATGGTGCTATATTAAAAGCATAATAAGGAATGAGGGCAAATAAAATGAAAGCATTATTAGACGAAATCAAGGCTAGAAACATCAAGACCAAGGCTTGGGTAGCAGAGGATCCCAAGAACCGTTGGGCAGGGTTATACCCAGAAGATGAGGCCCATTGGGTAGAGAGGGGTATCACAACCCTAGAGGCCCTAGAGAGGGATGAGTTGGCCACTTATATATACGAGGGCCACAAGGATGCTTTTGGCACCAAGGGTAGGCACTATAACTTCGAGGCCATGAGCCTACAGGAGTTAAAGGACGAGGCTGACTATATCAGCAGATCTGTTGATGAGCAGATGAAGATCGAGGCTGAAATGGAGGCTGAGGCCATCAAGAGATTCGAGAGTTCCGTAAAGGAATATGAGGGTATGGCTGGTTCTAGGGAAGATGCTATACGATGGTTGATACAGGCAGAGGGTCTGGACCAGGAGTATGATGCAGGGTATATCTGCTATAATCTGGGCCTCCCATATAGCATGGAGAAGATATTTGCTCCAATTATAGCGAAAAATTAGGGGTTGACAAAAGGGGCTTTTGGTTATAGTATTATAATATGAAAGAGGGCAAAATGAAAAAATATTTAGGTATCGCGGTCATGGTGGTGGGTATGCAGAGCCACTCAGTAGCCGCAGACAAATTAAGTTTCCCACACGCGGCGGAGTTGACCGATCAGGCCAAGACCATCCTGTGGCAAGAGTTAAAGACAGCAGAAGCACCCAATAGCAGTCACCAGCAGATTGTATGCCTTGCTGAGAACATATACTTTGAAGCAAGAGCAGAGAGTATGGAAGGCAAGGCGGCAGTCGCAAATGTGACCAGGAACAGGGTGTTAGACGCAGACTTCCCCAACACCTATTGTGAGGTGGTTCAGCAGGGGCCTGTAAGAGAGAGTTGGAAGACAAGACAACACAAGGACCTAGACGATTCAGAGAGGGTCTACTATCCCAGAAAGCACAGATGCCAGTTCAGTTGGTATTGTGATGGCCTTAGAGATATCATATGGGCCAACAAGGAGAGAACGGGTGAGACCATAGAGGCCAATGCAAGGGCCTGGAGAGACTCTGTGAAGGTCGCAATATATACCCTGGGTCATGGATCATATAGGGTCAACGACAACACCAAGGGGTCATTGTATTACTATGCCCACAACCTGGTATATCCTACATGGGCAGAGAGATTCACAACGATGGCCATAATAGGCAATCATACATTTATGAGGCCTGAATAATGAACTGGGGATTCCTAGCATGGCCACTGGCATTCTTCGTAGGTATGAGGTTTATGTTCTGGGTCTGTGTGGCCACCTATTGGGGACTATTGCTATGGATAGGAGATGGTACCCTGGATTGGCTGTTTGAGAGGGATTCAAGAGAGGCCGTATTCTGGGGGGTGACCGTGGTTTTACACCTGGCCTGGATTGGTAGATATTGGGATATAGATTAAAAAAGTCAATGATTATGCGGAAAAATAATGGTTGACAAATTGGTAAAGATATGCTATATTTTAAACATAATAAACAAATGAGGGCAATGATGAAAAATATTATGAATGGTTTAGGGTACATTTTAATCGCACTAGGGATCATGGCTATGGCCGGGTCTGGAGGAGACTGTGATGGTAAATGTGTTGAGAATGCTAACACGATCGGTCAGATGCTGATCATAGCAGGTACAGGGTTGGCCATGTTCCTATTTGGGGCCATGCTGATTCTAAGCAACAGAGGTGAAGCATAGTGAGGTTGACTTTGGCGATCCTTTGTGTTATGGTATTGACGGGGTGCAGTAGCAACCCCAAACTGATAGACGTGATCAGAGGGGCTAACGCCGTGAAGACGATAGCCAATGTGACCCCAGCAGGAGTTGAAGAGAATGTGGTCACGATAATCAAAGATTGTATAGACCCAGTGAGGGGAGGTTGTAAATGATAAAGACACTTTTGATAAGCACGGTGATGAATCTACAGATCATCTACCCAAATGCAGATCTATGTGAACAAGCCAAAACAGAGATTCTGAAGACGGATCCGAATGTGGTCTGTATCCCAGCAGGACAGAGTTTGAGTCCAGCGGATCAGATGTTTGATCGGTTTTTTGATTTGGTATCCAAACTACAGAAATTGGATGCGGAACAGGACAAATAATGGTTGACTTACTCACCATTATGTGTTATTATTATAGAGTAAGAATAGGCAATTAAGGAGGCCAAACATTATGAGTACAAATAAAACTTATACCGTTGCAGGCACATCAGTATCAAATGGCAAGACCAAAGTAAGGTTTGCTCAGGACTATGTGTCAAGGTTCAAAATCTTAAACAAGAACGGACATACTGATATTGAGTTAGTAGAACTTGATTCAGCGATGTCGAAAGCAGATATCTGCAAGATGCTGATGGGACATGAGAAGTTCCAATCAGAAGCACAACAATCTGCAATCTCAGAGTTCGTTGTAAGAAACATCAGAGGTGGTTCTACACCATCACCAGCAGTTAACGACATGGTCAAACAAGAGGCTGAGTCAGTTGAGTCTACTCCAGAAGTAGAGACTGCCTAAATAGTTCACCAAGGGGGGTTGACAAGACCCCCCGGGTGTGTTATATTACATTCCCATAGACAGAAGAGGACATTCACAACATCGTAGGCCGCGTGGCGGAATAGGTAGACGCAACGGACTTAAAATCCGTTATCGATATCGGTGTGTGGGTTCGAGTCCCTCCGCGGCCACCATCTGGAGATCTGCCCGTAGTTCAGCAGGATAGAACAACGGTCTTCTAAACCGTGGGTCGGGGGTTCGAATCCCTCCGGGCAGGCCAGAGGCCACCAATTCCATTATAGCACTTTTGGACGGGTTTGTCAACCAAAAAAAGATTAAAAAAAATGTAAAAAAGTGGTTGACCTTTTGATATTTTGGTGCTATTGTAAGAGTATAATAAAAAACAGAAGGGCAATATTATGTTAGAAATTATCGGATTTATCGCGTTGGCTTACTTGGTATTCAAGTTTGCTCCAGCAGTATTAGAAGCAGGATTTAAGTTTGCGATCATTATGATTGGCTTGGTTTTCTTCCTGATCTTAATGAGCATTATATGGGGTCAATGGACTGTGTTGTTCTCCTAAATTAGGGGTTGACATATTGGAAATTAGATAGTAATATTAATTATAAACTTAAAAAAGAGAGGGCAAATGAGTACAGAACTAAAAAGTAGAAATCACGGTAAGGTAGGCCTTACTAGATTCTGGGGCGGCAAGGACAGAGGGTCTTGCATACAAATCACCACAGCCAGAGATCACAGTGAAGAACAGAGTCCAGCAGACAGGTTCTTCAACCATGTGACCATGAGCAGACCTGAGGCAGTGGCACTAGCACAGGACCTATTAGACTTTGCAGGCGACACGGCCGTAGAAGAATTTGATCAACCAGTATTAACTTTACAAGGAGGCAAATAATGCAGTTAAGACCAATAGGATCGAACATGAATGAAATCGTGGTAGAGGGCAAGTACATCTTGTTCTCATACAAGACACCTGTAGCAGGCTGGGACGAGTCAGGCGCTTTCAGGACTGAGGACTTCTTCAGTGTAACCACTTCCAAGCACATCAACAAATACCTAGGTGGCAAGGACGTGGGCAGAAAGGTATCCCAAAAATTTATTGAAGATCTGGTAAATTAGGGGTTGACCTTTACAGTAAAAGATCATATACTGTAAGAACAATAAGGCAATATTAACATTTAGAAACGAGGGCAATATGCATAAAATCAAAATCCTAGAAGGAACTTACAAAATCAGAGGCAAGGACGTTGAACTTGCTGGAATGGTATTTCCAATGGTTGAGGAGTTCAAGGTTGGATCCACTGGTGGGTACGTAACAGTTGATGGTACCGCAGTAGCAGGATTCCCAGATCGTAACATTAAGATCAAGGTTGACTCAGCAGAGTCTTATCAGAAAGTTAACAGTAACACAAAGGTCACCGCACGTGAAGAGACCGACGAAGAGGTTATTGATCGTTTGAGAGAGCGATTCGATATCCTGGAAGACATGACCAAAGCCTGTAAGAAGGGTGACGTGAGAGCAATGATCGTCAGTGGCCCTCCAGGAGTTGGTAAGAGTTTTGGTGTAGAGAAAGTACTTGGCAAGCACGAGTTGATCGCCCAGTTGGGTGACAGACCTGCGAAGTATCAGGTTGTCAAGGGTGCAATGTCCGCCATAGGTCTATACTGTAAACTGTACAACTACGCCGACAAGGACAATGTACTAGTTTTTGATGACTGTGACTCTGTACTGTTAGACGACTTGAGTCTTAACATATTGAAGGCGGCTCTGGACAGTAAGCAGAACAGAACCATCCACTGGAATACTGACTCATTTAAATTAAGGAATGAGGGTGTGCCGGACAGTTTCAATTTCAAGGGTTCAGCGATCTTCATTACCAATATCAAGTTTGACAACGTTAAGTCAAAGAAACTACGTGATCATTTGGAAGCACTTGAGTCACGTTGCCACTATATTGATCTAACAATTGACACGGAACGTGAGAAGATGTTACGTATCAAGCAGATCGTTAGAGACGGTATGTTGGCTGAATATCAGTTTACTGAGGAGCAACATCAGGATGTCGTGGACTTCATTGATGTAAACAAGAGCAAGTTACGTGAGTTGAGTTTACGTACAGTTCTTAAGGTAGCGGACTTGGCAAAAGCATTCCCTGATCGCTGGGAAGCAATGGCCGAGAGCACGGTGTTACAGAGAGCCTAATGCCCTCGGGCTCAACACTGTGTACAATAGATCCCCGGGTGTGCCCTCGCTCGGGGATCCCCTTATAGAATCCCCCATAAAATAAGCAAAATAAATTGGTTGACCTTTGATGCTTTTGAGTGTAATATCATAGTATGATTAAACAAAACAGAGAGGGCAATATGGAATACGTGGTTAAGAAATGGCACGAAGGCGAAGTAAAAGACGTAGACGGAGCCAAGGGTTGGATCATGCAGGACGGAGAGTTTCGTCCGCTGATGAGTGATGCTATGGAGATCCTGTACAAGGAGGGACTCATAGACATGGACACTGTACAGATCACAGCAGAGGCTCGTGGTGTGTATGTGGAGCGAACACTTGCTGAGTACAAGCAGGCTCAGTCACGTAGAACACCTGAGCAGATCGCTGAGGAACGTGCAGAGGCTAGAGCCGCACATGGGCCTGGAGTTAAACTTGTGAACGTGTTTACTGGCGAGTCATACGTAACCTAAGACACAATAAATAACAGTAGAGGGCAGGATCCCCGGCAGAGATGTCGGGGATTTTTTTTTGAAAAAAATATCTCGAGGGGTGAGGGGTTAGTAACACAAAAACAAAATCTAGATTTGATAGCGGCTAGGGGTGCCAAATCACCACCTCAAAAGCCTAAGTACTTCTTTTAAAAAAATCGTAGCACAGTTTTTTTGGATCAAGAACCAATTTCACTGTATAAGTAACTGTATGACAGTTATCAAAAACCATCGTCTAAATAGTGTAAGTACTTCTGCAAAAAATATGCACATAGAAAATTTGGGTACAAATACCCATTTCGAACTACGCATACACTATAAGCCTGATACCAGCACTGTGGTCAAGGACAGTATAACACACGCATACAGCATACGTTTATGGTTGGATCACAAGATAGAAACATTCCAACCCAACGATAGTACACTAGTGTTTTACAGTGAACGTGATGCTAATATGAGCAGTCTAATAGTAGGATCTGATGACATGATAGTTTCATGTGAATTGATCAAAATCAAGCCTTAACGCACACTATAAGGTGTTCACCATCTAAATACACTTGTATAACGTTGCTTTACCGCCTAGTCAAGTTAGATACAGTGTTAAAGACAAAACATAAAACACAACCAGTAGGAGTCGAAAGCAGTTACACAATGTTATAAATATTCCTAAGAAAGGGAGTTTATGGCAGTTAAAAAAGCAAAGGGTGTCAAGTCCGCTAATTGGAAACGATTCCGCGGTGACTCTGAGATCAAACCCTGTCGTTATGTTGGACACAATGGCAAACAGTTATTGGCTGGAGTCGTTGATGGAGAAATCATACTAGACAGTGCAGGTGCCCCAATACCATTTCATAATATCGATTGCGAATGGAGAACCTAAAACTAGAATTCGGCGCGGGTGGTGCCAGCGAAAGACCTGGCTATAAGACCGTGGACATACGACCGGAGCCTGGCGTGGACTATGTTTGTCCTGCTTGGCAGATCAATTCACACATAGAAGACAACTCAGTAAGTGAGATATACTCCAGACATTTCTTTGAGCACCTAACGTTCCAGCAAGGACGTGTGGTCCTAGACCAGTGGTACAACATACTAGTACCTGGCGGGCTCATGGAGATGATGCTACCCAACATGGATCTACACATAGCACAGTTCCAAGCGGATCCCACACATGAACATGGCCTCGCAGGCATATATGGTTGGCAACGTGGTGTGTTTGATGATACCTGGGACTGTCACAAATCCGGCTACAACTGGACCAGCCTAAATCGATTACTACAACAGCATGGCTATGACAACATTGTCAATCACAAGAAACCCATGCACAAACATCTGCACGTGTCAGCACGTAAGCCTAGATAAACCAAAACAGTATAGCACCCAGAGTGAATCCTTTTAGAAAGGTAATCCACAGTATGCTGTAACTGTCAAGACCAAACTTATCCTGCCAATACTTGATGTATCGCTTATGCCATTCGAAAAATGGTCGCATAATTAATCTCCGGTAAAAACGTCGGGTGAACCACCTGCGGTGTTAGGGCCACAGTGTGGCGGTAAAGGACACAGAGCATCTGCATTGGCTCCGTCAGCGGTATCATTAACACTCAGGGTATTGTGTACGAACACGTTATTGCAACCTGCAATAAGGCCACCACCTCCATGACTGTTTGGATCACCGTTTACAGCAACCAGTTTGTTGTTGGCATATACAGTTGTGTTACCACTGACGATTGTGGTAGCACCGCATATCCTTCCATCTCCATCTCTGTGTACACTTGGCATACTAGTATTTATTTGGATTTTCGTTTAGGAGGAAGTATAGCACCTGTTGAAATGTAGTGTTGTGTTAAAGGATTGTTTGGCTGATAGGATAGGTATTCCGAACGCGGAGTGCGTTTTTTACGCATACCTGACTTGCGTTTCTTTTTAGCCATCTGGATATTTATGACAACTATATAATATAAATACTATTAAGGAACAGGAGTTAGAATGGCGAAAGCAAAGACAGGATTGACAACACCACACGTAGGCGTTAAAAAGAAAACATCTATAGGTAACAATCACAGTATGATCAAAACCAGTTCCATGAATAAGAGCAAGAGACGAACGTACAAAAAATATCGCGGTCAGGGTCGATAAGATGCTGAAAGTGATTGCCATAGTCCTCATGCTCGGTGCAGGACCTAACGGAGAACGAGATACCTACATATTCACGGATCCGGTCCATGACAGTATGCAGGAGTGCATAGAATGGGCACAAGGATCAATTCCACAGATATACAACTTGATGGGTAGCATATACGGTCAAAGAGGAATCGAAAATGTATTCTGTATGGAACAGCGTAGGCTAGAAGAATATTTTGGATATTCATTTGATGAGTTCAAGGAAAGCCAAGAAAAGGGTACAGCACCATTACCACCCAAAGGATATCAACCAGGTACTAGTATATGAATGGGTTCTTCAACAGTTGGAAGTTCACGTTGGCCATAGTGATAATGTTGGTGTTGCTCAGTGTGTTTGGCGGACCTGCTAGTTAACCCTACGAAACTTAAAACAATCCTTTTTGCTGTCGTAACGAAACTTTAGATCGTTCCAATGGTCTATCTTACGTATAGTGGTTTCCCAATGTTGTTTGTATGATTGATCCCAGCGATTGTTTGAAATAGAAACTTCGTAACGTAGTCCATCCTTGAGGGCCGTTTCCATCTGTGCAACAAGTTCCACATCACCTGCTACTGAAAGTATTTTAGTATCTGTCTTCTGCATACTAAAAGTATATTTAGCATAAATACATATACGTTCATCCAATTAGGACGGAAGTAGCATATCGCGAAGGAACGCATTGTAAAACGTTCAACCCGCAAGGGTCGGAAGTAGGCATAAGCCGAAGGAACGCACCAAACTTTAACAAGGGAGGTGACAATGAATAGATTCGATCACTTACATAAGATATACCGTGAGAAGGCTGTGAAGGCACGTAAGGAACGTATCCTACAGAGTTCAAGAACAGTCGTTGATTCAAACGCTCACGGAACTTCTGGCTATGTTATAAAGCATGGTGAGAACAAGGGATCAATCGCTGGACATCATTCAGTGATACATCCAAACAAAACCTTTTAGTGGGTAAACTCCAACCAAGTGGTGATGCAGTATTTGTCACCACTGAGTGGAGGATTGCCTCTATGTGTATGAGTATATCCCGCAGGACAAAACATGATGGATCCTTCCACGGCAGGCACACGTTTGCTTTGATATAGGAATTCAGTCTCCCCACCTTCAGCCACAGTGTTAAGATAGGCCATTGCTAGTATGCAACGTTGACCAGTGTCACGACTTGCGTGTTCACAGTGCCATATGTGATAACCTTCTGATGGGCGTGTGTGCTGTATTTTAATTGAGTGTGATATCTGCAGAGGATTTGTGTTTTCAAATATTCCAAATTCATTTGTGTAGTCCTTAACGCATCTCTGTATGGCTTCATAGTAAGGAGTAAGCAGTTTGTTCATGCTCAGTGCAAACGTGCCTGTTTCTCCTTCGTCATACAGCATAGCACCATCCTTGTTCATCTTAGGAGCACCCTCGTTTGCTGTTTGTCTATTCAGTATGCGTGTGCCTTCCTGTTGATGGTAATAGTCTATTACTGTTTTACAGTAGTCTGGGTCCAGTTGATTTGGAAATACCTTGATAAAATCCTGCATACAGTTATTTAATATTACCCTAGAACCTCTACGTAATATGTGAACAGACGATAGTCTAGTTCACGTATAAATGCACGTTAAACACGATTACACACATTAGATAGGTGTTTGTACTGTCAGGCACACAAAAGGGTCATTTAAGAGCCATTTAGGCAAAAAACCATATGCGACAGACTGTTTAAATGCATGGTATTTTTGCTGTAGACACAGCATAGGTAAACGCAAAGAGAGCCAATTCGGAGGCACCGTTTTTTTGCTACCGCAAACTACTTCGTAGTAATTATTTTTTACCGCTACCGCTGTTCGCAGAAAATTACCGCTTCCGCTTCGCTTATAAAATTGCGTTTACCGGCCTCCGGTTAAATACATATATGACGCCAGAACAATACAAAGCAGAACTAACAAAGATATGCGGACACAGAAAGATGGACGTAGGTGCCAAGTACATTAGACACTGGGACGGCTTTTGGTTAGAAAAGAATTACTGTATAGACCTAATGAAAGAACGCAATATGCTTGAGGGTGTGAATAGCATACTTGAAGTAGGAGCGGGTATAGGAATGTTAGGTTACCTACTTAAACAAACCATACCAGGATTAGATTACGAACACACAGATACAGATGAATATATTAACGAACCTATATACAAAGGTTGTTGTGATTTATTAGATTCAAAAAGATATAGTTTGTATATCAAGGATAGCCAACCAATGAACTTGCCACGAAAGTATGATATGTTGGTTGCTACTAGAACAGTGTTTGATAGAGAATGTATGCCACCAGGAGTTGTGTTTAATTATAGATATTGGTTAGATGATTGTTTTAAATATGTAGACAAGGTATTTGTTAAAACAAATTATCAAGCAAGTGGTAAAGGATTTCAAGATTACATTAGACCGTTTTTATTTTTTCCACATGGCTTAGGCAAACCAAGAAGAGGTTGGTATATAATAGTAACTAAAGAACAGTGGAACAATCGTGGCGAAAGATAGAAAATTTAATTTAAGTGCAAATCATAAAGCAACTGGCAAGATGACTGCTGGGAGTTTACATCCTAAGAGTCAATGGCATAAACCAGATAGTGGTATGACATACTTCCCACGCAACAAGGAAGACTTTGTACCTATTGATGAACTAGCAAAGAATTATATCTTTGATCATTACTATCCTGATATACCTGTGTTTGGTAGTGCTGATAAAGTTGTTACCATGGGTAGTTGTTTTGCAGATAGACTGCGTACTTGGTTACGCAAGAATGGCAAGAACGCAGACTATATCACAGTACCAGAAGGACTTAACAATTCATTTGCAGTAAGACAATGGATAGAATGGATATGCACAGGTGATAGAAGCAGTGATGCTTATTGGTATGACAATGATAAAAGTGCAGGTGCTTTTAAATGGGAACCTGAACAAGAACAAAAAGAAATATTAGATTTTTTTAAAACAACAAAAGGTTTTGTAGTTACATACGGACTAGCAGAAGTTTGGAGAGATAAAAAGACCAAAGGTGTATTTTGGAGAGGCGTACCAAACAAAGTGTTTAATCCTGAACTACATGAGTCTGTTACAAGTACAGTTGAAGAGAATGTTAACAATATGAAACGTATTGCAGATCTTATTCATCAAACGTGTGGAGAAGATAAGCAAATAATTTATACACTTTCGCCTGTACCATTGGCGGCTACATTTCAAAATAGGCCAACTATGATTAGTGACTGTGTTAGCAAAAGTATATTACGTGTCGCCCTAGACGAATACTTTAGAAAACACAATCCAAAGAATGTACATTACTGGCCAAGTTTTGAAATGGTACGTTGGGTAGGACCTCACACAGAGTTTCCTACCCTGTACGAAGACAACACAACAAGACACGTAAACAATTCTATTGTGTCAATAATTATTGATAATTTTGTAAAGGCTTTCTTTAAAGACTAACGCCATTGATTCATTGTGTACAACTTTGCGTCATGACAATCAATGTAGTCTGAGTTATTACTGTGTCTTACTCTACCAGTTCCGTGTATGATGTCTCCATCTCTATATGCAAATGGTTTGTGTATAACAACATCAATGTAATCTCCAAAGTTAGTTCCTAGTGTAACAAACGTTACATATCTACCTTTGTTACCTTTGTACACTCTACCATTAGCAACTAATCCTGCAAACTCAACTCTATCCAACCATTGTTGTCTAACTCCTAGTGCAGGAACAAAGCCATGTTTCCACCAACCATTTAATGTAGGTAGTCCGTGCCTGTGTGCTTCTGTTTGATATACCCAACGTCTATATGAACCTTCACAATGTTTTAAACAAGCCGCCCAAAACTCTTTAGGATTGTGTGCCTTCTGATATGCTAATGCCCATATGAGTCTACCTAAGTTAACTGCATGGGCTCTACATAATCCAAAGCCTCCAAGTTGTTCAAGAGCCGCCATGGCTTCTTTCTTCTTAGGGTGATTACCAAGACGTTCTACAAACTCCATAATCTTTTCATCATTCTTTTTAGCAAATGCTCTACGATACATATCTGCTTCATACATATCAATATCAATTAGACTTGCAATTATTTCAATAGCATCATCTTCAAACACTACACTATCTTGAACTGCTTCTTTTGACCAGTCATGAAACATAGCGGCCTTTTGTCTACCACTCAATGCTACCGGACGTATCAATGCAGTTGCAAATACACAGTCATGAACACTTTTAGGTTGTATGGCTCTAAACAATCTACGCATGGCTGGAGACTCACCTTGTGTTACTCCTAGTACATCACCACGTGATAATAACGCACTTGTCTTTTCATCTTCTTCTGGATAGTTTTCTAATTTGGTTACTCCATTAATTTCCATTAGTTGTGACAAACCTCTGTTAGCAAGTATGTCAACTTTTAAATGTTCAAGGTCTTCAATTTCATATTTGTCCAAAAGTATTTGATTGTCTTGTGATATAAGACTTTTTGGTAACTGTCTATCAAACATAATGATACCGCCACAGTGTTTTGAAATGGCACGTTTCTTTCCTAGCAACTTCTTTTCTATTCTTTTTGCTTCGTTTATATCTATATCATAATCTTCATATTTGAAGTTACGTGGTAGATTACCTTTTGCACCCAAACGTTTGGCCGCTTCTTTCTTTGCACTCTTTTCTCTATACATTACATAGTTTGATAATCGTGCAGTCTTGCCTGGCCACTTTTTAAATATACGTTGCATCACTTCGCCCTGTTGATGATGTTCAAAGTCTATATCAACATCTGGTAAGTCATCACGCATTGGATTCATAAAACGTGCTACTGGTATATTCCATTTGATAGGATCAACATCTGTGATACCTAATAGGTAACAGATTAAACTACTACCTGCAGATCCTCTTGTCATGTGTTGTAAGTCTTGTGTAAGATCGATTATGTCACAAATTTTATGAAAGTATTGTGTAAATCGTAAGTTTAAGATAAGTTCAAATTCTTCTACGAGTCTGTCTTTGTATTTGTTGCCTTCTGGTATTGGTCTTTTAAATCTTGATATCAGACTTTGTATGTTTTCTAAATCGTCAGCCATATTGCCTCCTAATGCCTTTTATAAGATTATTTAGTGAGACAAAAATAGAAGTTTGTTGATTTTGGTAAACTAAATTACCACCAGCCTATTGCTTTTGCGTTACCTAGTATAATCATTAGACACGTTGCTATATGTAATACTATCCAGAACGTTCTTGCCGCTAGTGCCTTCTTTACGTCCTTCATTGATATTGGAAGAAACTCTGGCTTGTCGTCATCTGCTATTCCAATTGGCATACCTACAGTTCTTGCCCAGAACTTTAACCATCTGCGTTGTCCAGCCATTTAATTTCCTTTCGTTGGACTATTCGGAACCTAAGTTCCCTAAAAATTCTCTTAACTTTGTGCTGTCTGTTTCTGCTCGGATTTTACCAACAGTCTTACCTTCTGTTGGATCAGTTGGCGTTTCATCTTGTTTGATTTCGCCTGGTTGTGAAGTGCGTTTGATTTGATCAAACACTGTAGACTTACGTTTTGAAAACTCTTGATATTCTTCATCATCTGCCAAGTCTCTAATACGCAAACTGTCTATATCAAATTCTAAATCTATCTTACTACCAACACCAGAACTACTTCTAGTTTTCATAAGTTGTACTTGATATCTACCACGTTCTTTCATTGCTCTACTTGTAAAGATACCTATCACATTGTCAGCAGTTTGTATTTTACTTAAACCACCTGCTATGTGCGAATGATCAAATTCAATCTCTTCAACACTTGCTCTGTTCAACTGCGATGCAGTAACAAATACTGTTTGTGTTTCCATTGCCAAGTTTCTAAGTTCTTCAGATACAAATTTATCTTTTACAAATAAATCACTTGGACTTACTTTTCTACTCATTGGCATCATTAAATCTAAATAGTCAATCAATAATACATCAATCTTCTTGCCAGTTTTAATTTCATATTCTTTTACAAAACTTCTAATATCATTTGTGTTCTTACCACTTGGCATATATTTTATTTGGAATGCACCAGACTTTTTACCAATTAGTTTAACTTTCATTTCAACTGTGTCCAAGTCTTTAAATATTTCTTTTGTTGGAATATCAGTTGTCATACTATCAACTCTCATAGCCACAAGTGCTTCACTCAATTCAAATGTTAGATACACAACATTCATTCCTGCCAATGCCCAGTTAACACCTAAGTTTGCTAAGAATAAACTTTTACCTGCACCACTACCACCTGCAAAGATATTCAACTCACCTCTGTTGAATCCTCCAAATAATTTTCTATCTAAACTTGCCCAACCTGTGCTTACTTGTCCATTGCTATCTTTTAGTCCCATAAGTCTACCTTTAGGATCTCTAAAGTAATCAATACCTAAATCTTTTTGTAGTCCTACTTGTACTGCATTTTTAATCTTGTCTTCAACAGGACCATAGTTGCCTTCTTCTAATAATGTTGCACTTTCAAGTATTGCACGTTCAAGACCTTTGTGTCTTGTAAACGTTTCAAACTCTGCAAGTAACCAATCATAATGTTCTTCACGCAATCCTTCTGGAATCTTTAATTCTGTTTTACAAGTTGCGTTTACCATTTCTTCTGTAGGCAGTGTGTTATGATCTGTAACGTACTTGTTAATAAATTCTGCGGCGTCTTGTAATTTTCTATCAAACAAAGTATGATCAAAGATAGTTTGACAACGCACAAAACTTTGTGCATCACTTAACATCATTTCCAGATATACCTTCTGGACATCATAACCATATTCTTTATTTTGTTTTGCCACCATCTACCGCCTTTGCTAAATCCTGTAATGTTTCAATAAACTTATACACCACTGCCTTCTTACGTTGTTCTGGCATACGTGAATGCACTGCTTGTAACAGTTTTGGATATTCTCTATTCAATCTTTTGTTTACTTCTGCTTCAGTCATGTTTTATTATACCATACTTTAGGATCAAAGTCAATATGTCTTCTTTCCATTCCAAGTACTGCTCCTATGCATGATCCCGGGTCTCCTGGATTTGGTGGTACCCAAATGCTATCCCAGTTTGGCTTTAATTGTTTTACCATAAGTTTGTTTAAAGCACAACCGCCTGTCAATACAAGATTTTTTGACGGCAGTTTAAAACTTGCACTTGTACTTATTCGCATCATCATACGTTCAAATGCCTCCTGAGTACTTGCACCAATATCAATTAATTGTTGTTCAGTTTTTAATTTAGGTCTCCACCAATTACAACCTCTATGTAAATTTTCTCTGAAACGTACTTGCCAAAAACCATTTACAGAATTTTGGCGTGTAAAGTCTTTTTCAATGGCATCAAGATATGCGTACCTATCTCCTTTTATTGCGTACTCGCTTAAGATATATTCTTCTGCGTTTGGTTTAAGTCCGCAACGTTGTGTCATTGCACTATAAAATAATCCTATGCTATGTGGATATTTTTGTTTGTAAACTTTTTTAAGTTCACTACCATTACCTGTCCATATAGTAAATGTTTCAAACTCACCTATACTATCTATACAAATAATTGTTGCATCTTGAAACTTACTAGTATAGTAACCATAAGCCGCATGACTTTCATGATGATCAACATATTCGATAGGACAAGTTATACCCCACTTCTTAAGATATGCTTTGATATTGTTTTCTTTTGCCAACCAACCTTGTCCGGCGGCAAACTGTCTTAGGGTTTTTAGGAATGGACGTTCATACCAGATTATCTTATCTGGCGGACCATAAGTCTGTCTTGCAGATTCTATTTGCGTCCAGTTGAAGTCTGGATCATTAGGCACGTCACTAAAGTCTTTGCTTAATGACGCCCAAACAAGTTTTCTGTCTACAAATACTGCTAGACTGGCATCATGGCTATTACCAACCATTCCCCAAATAATCATTTAGTACCCCTTAACTTTTTTCCAACCAGTGTGTAAGATATAGAACCATACTCCATTAATGGACGGCTCAATAAGTGCAACTGCACCTGCTTCCCACAGACTAGCACCGGTCATTACACTGACAACTGTCATTGCAATTACTACGTGACCGAGAGTGTAAATTAATGCTAACGTTAGACTAGAACCACTTAGGATCTTACGAAATGCATTTTGTATTCCGCTAGTGAACTCTGTCATGTTTGCTCCTTTCTATTTGTAGATAAACGGATCTCTTTTCTTAAGTTCCTTTATCCTTTTCTTCAAACGTCTTTTTTCCAAAAGGTCGTTCCATAGTTTTTTAATTTTGTTGATTAAATTTTTTAACCAAACCATTTCTTTGCTCCTAATTGTATCTTTAAAGGATTATGTTCTGCACTTGTGATGATACTATGTAAAGTATAAATCTTTCCATACATCTGAACTGCTTCATTAACGTCCTTTACAGATTCATGCCAATCAGGCAAAGCAACTGACCAACCCAAGTCTATTGCTTGTTGTATCAGTTTCTCACCTGCTTCATCTCTGTCAGGCATTACTACTACTTCAGTATTTAAATTGTTGATCAACATTGCTTGTTGATCTTTGATTTCACTACCTAGTAGTGCAACGCCTTCGACAGCGATTGCATCAAAAGGACCTTCAACCACGACCGTGTATATACGATTAGTATTAATCTGAGCATCTAGATTGAATACATAGCCAGGTTGTTGGTCACTTAGATACTTCGGATTACCGTCGTTGATTTTACGAGCAGTATATCCTACTACTTTGCCTTTATGGTAGAATGGAATAATTATTCTATCCTTATAGCCAGGTTCAGGTGTCCAATGAAAATTGTAATCATCTAAAAACAATTTTCTTGATTTAAGATATTCAAATACCTTAAACAGGTTATTATCTACTCCTGTAGATTCTAGAGCCTGCCAGTCGTCCCACTGGTCTAGTCTCCTTGCACCATTAGGCAAATCTTTTAATTCAAACTTTGGTAATTGTACTATTGGTTTGTGTACAGTGATACCTTCATTGCTTTTCATAATTTGCAAAGCAAGTTTTGTAATAACATCATCAGGCGTGCCAAGCCATTGTAAAAATTTTCTAAATTTAAAACTTAAATTACGTCCGGGTGTCCAACTACATTTCCAACCGCAGTTAAAACAGTGATAACTTATTCCACCATCTGCGTTTGATATGAGTCCACCTCTTTGTCTTTTATCTGCTGAGTCACCGTTGTGAATACAACACGGAGCATTGAAACTAGTCCAACCACTTGGAGTAGTTTTCTTTTTCGAAGGCAAGTATGCCGTGACTGTTTCTTGTAAGATGCTCATATTAATATTATAGTATATTATGAGCGAAAAGTCAACTAGTTTCGGACTAAAACTTTATCAATTGTTCCTGATGTTTTTTGGTATTGAAATCTTAAATGATTAAACACACCGTTAAAGTTAATTGGTTGTGGTTCAGTTTCTGATCCAGTAAATGTAATAGTGCTGACATCAAACCAATTTGTGTTGTTGTTTACTAGGTTATCCAAAGTACCTTGTACAGTAAAATTACCAACAAAACTAGATCCATACACTGCCGCAGTATGTAAAGCAACATTACCATTTAAAGCCGGTTCGGCATTAATGCTTTCGCTTTCATAATTGTCTTCGCTAGTTTCTGTAAACGTCTTAACTATGTAACTGTCTTTTGGTCCTGGAAATGCTTCGCTATGTAATTCAATGGTACCACTCATACCAAACTGAGCATCACTATAAGTAAGCAAATTGGATCCATCTGCTTTTACTAAAAACACATTATAAGATAGGTATTGATCTTTTAAGTTCATTAGATCGTTTTCTGTTATGTCAACTGTGAACTGTCCTTTATACAACGGAGTAGATGTTTCCTTAATCGTACCTGTCTTTTGTAGCACCTGTGTTTTGTTTTCGTCAAACATAGTAAATTTAGGTGTGTAAGTATTAAGAATACTTACTGGTTTCTGATCGTTATTTTTAATTTCAAATAGGATAGTATTGTTAATACCCCTATGTAGTTTTATATTTCTTGTGTACACTTGTCTAAACTCCGTATTGTCTCCTGCCAAATTTGACACGAGCACCATTTTATTGTTGTATAAATACCTAGGTATAAGTTGCATAACAAGTATATTTATCGAGAATAATGTTAAGAAAAGATATTGAAGAAAATTTCCCGTTTATAAGTGTGGTCACATATGGCCAGAAAGAGTTCGTGGGTATCATAAACAACCAGGACAATTTTGTAACAAGTATGTATGTTTACACAGATCTAATGGAAGATCGTGAAAAGAAAGCATTTATGGAACTAGGAGAAGCATGGTGGTGGGAGTCAAATAGAATGATTCCAATCAGTATATTCATGCGGAAAGAAATGGAACGTTTTAGACATATTTTAACAACAATGAATAGTAAAGATGTTAAAGTAGTAATGGGTCCAACAGTTAATCTTAACAACTTATCAGTAAAAAGAGTTAAAAGAAAATCAGTGCAACTGATTAGAAAACCTAAGCCTTAGTTTTATCCAAACTTTCTAATTGTTCACAGATTAAATTCATGTGTACAACTATTGCATGAGCATAAGCAACTGCGTGTGCCTTCTTAAAGAAGTAACTACCGTCCTTTGGTTTTACCCAAACTTGTTTCATTATGTTGTCCCAAGTCTCGTTCTCGAGATGTCTCTTTGCTGGCCTTATTATTGCTAACGTTGCCGCTAGTTGTTCTATCGATTTCGGAGACAACTTCTTTAAGAGTGAATTGTGTTCTCCTACGTGAAATAATTGATTGCTGAATTCTGCTTCTGTTAGTAAATCCCATAAAGGCTCCTTGGACATAAGTTTGATAAGATGATCTTCATCTTTTACTTGTTTATATATAAAAACATTTAAGAAATCTATCTTAAAATATTTTCTTTCTTCGGCTTCATCATAATCGATTGTTGCCAAGTTATCCACAGGGTTATGTGGAATCTCAGTAAAGTAAACACCAGTGTTGTGTTTCTTTCCTGTATCAAGTTTTGCAACTCTATGATTCAACTTATCAAGAATTATATCTCTATCTGCAAAGTCTATATCTATATCAGGCATTTACTACTTCTCTTAGTTTTGATTTAGGAACATCAATGTGTCTTTTATCACAAACGTCATCTATCACACAGATATTACATTTAGGTTTTTTACTTTTACAAACTCTCTTTGCGTGTGTTATTAATTGCATATGAGCCGCATACTTATATTTGTCAGGCGTTGTGTCATTTACTATCACTGCACTCTTACCTTCATCTAAAGTATCTGTCCAACCTAGTCTCCATAACAATCTAAACACATGAGTATCAACTGCAATGTTTGGTGCACCCCAAACAAATCTCATCATTATATCACTGCTCTTTCTTCCAACACCTGGCAGTGCCATTAGTTCTTTTTGTGTCTGCGGAACCTTGCCATTGTATTGTTCTATTAATACATTTGAAGTTGCAAGTATGTTTTTAGATTTTGCATTATATAATCCTGCAGGTTTAATTGCTTCTATAATTTCTTCTTGAGTCAACTTAACCATATCCCATGGATTGTCTGCTAATGCAAATAGTTGTCTACAAGCAACTGCTGTTCTTTTATCTTGACTTTGTGCTGACAACATAACACCAATTAAACTTTGATAAGACTCTTTGTGTATCTTTGCCGCAGGCTTTCTATTAGAATACTTCGGCCAATACGCACTTAACCTTTTGTATATAGAATCTATTTGTTCTTCTGTCTTCATCATTGTTTGTCTTCTTTAGATTTAATGTGTTGGAAATCTAAATAGCCTTCGCACCATTCGTAAAATGCACGATCAGTATCTGGCCAACAATCCGCAAAAGCAGGATCTTTTCTATGTTCATTATATTGTGCTCTTACTTCTTTCTCACTTAACATTATTCTCTCCAACCCACATCTTCTATATCATCTGTCTTACATACAGGACAAAGCCAGTCACCACCTTCATCATCATAGTTCATAACTAGTTCTTGGGCAACGCCTTTCCATTTACATCTGAAGCAATACCAATTCCACATATCGACGTGCTTCTTATCTTCATCCATATATTATTATACTTTATATTTTTTGAAAAGTCAATCAGATGCCTGCCTTTTGGCTAATTTCTTTAACCAGTTCAACATCTGCTATACTCCTTTTAAAACGTAATGCCCAGTGTTGTGGATTCATTACGTGAAACACAATTTGTAATTGTTCATCATTAAATTTGGATAGCATTTCTTTTCCTGTCTTGCTATTCAAAATTAACCAAGGACTTACTTTACCATCTTTGATATCTTGTGTTGCTCTATTTAAACTTACGTAATTAAAATAATCTTCCCAACGTGCTTCTTTGTCATCACCCCATTCCATCATTGTTTTGATTGAACGTTCTACTGCTGTCTCTACACTTTCTTTAAGTATAAGTTCAAGTGCATACTTTTCATATAGTTCTTCTCTTGCCCAATGATCAAGTTTGACTCCACTTGTAACTACATAGTCAATATACTTTTCTGGATACAGTGGACGCACATTGTTTACAAAAGATCCAAATTTTACAAACGCATTGTAGTATGGACTTTCTGAAAATTGTTGATAAGTTTTTTGCCCATCAAACTTTTGACACAGTTGATAAAATCTTATAAACGCATAGTGTCCAAGTTTAACGTGCTTTTCATTTTCTTGTAATGCTCTGCGTTTCTTTTCACACATATGAACTGCTAAAGTTTTTTCTCTAGTGAACGATGTACCGCAATATGGACAAGTAAATTTTTCCATTATAATCCTCTTACGTAATATGTATTAGGACCATAACCAGCATCTGTTATAGCCTGGCCTATCTTATTGTAATCATCTTGTGATCGTACTGCTTCTTCCATTTTAACTGCAAAGTCATGATCTATTTGTACTCCACGTAACTTAGGTTGTATCTTATCACGTAAAAATTGAAAGTGCATAACTGGAGTAGGATGTTGATCTAAAACTTTTTCATCATCAAGTTGTCCTGGTATTGCGTGTTTAAATTTTAATCTTGTATCATATTTTTCTACAACGTAGTTAAATAGATCGCCTTCAACAAAAATATTATCTCTAAATAAATCTTGATATACATCTAGTTGATTTCTATCACCACGCAGTGTTTGTACTTGGTCACGCATATCTGTTCCTAGTACAAATATAACTCTTGCTATACAACCTTTAACAAGCATTTTTGCGAGATGTATGTAATTAAATGTATGCATCATGTAACTGTATTCATTCCATATTGTATCAATTACGTGAAACTTTAATTTGTCTGAATGTGTATTTGTAAACACGTTACCGCCTGGATACCAACTTTCTGTTAGATCAGGATCCCATTTATGATAATCGAATCTATGATGATCAGTCCATTGTACAATGATAACATCATTTGCTTGGAACTTTGTTTTAACAAAACATTCGGTCAGCCTTTCAAGGATTTGTCTATTACCAGCACCTCTGTTGGCCCAGTTTTGAAATCCATTTTCAAATGACTGTCCTAATATATCTGCATAGGTTGGCCAATGATATCTAGTCAAGGAACAACCAAACGTATATAACCTTCCGTTTTGTTTTACAATGTTAGGCATATTGTTCTAGCAACTCCTTAAACTCTTTCTTAGTCATTAGACTCAACATTAGTTGTAGTTCGTCTTGTTTCATATTAGGATAAATTTTTTCTAATTCTTTTTGATCTTTATTGCTTGTCTTTTTATGCTTGTACCCTATCCATTCATGATATTGTATCTTACCTGTATTACCACTCATACACAATAGTTGCCATAATAGTTTTTTGTGTTTCTGTAAAACAAAAAATCCTTTGTTGTAATATTCATTTGTTTTGAATACTGCAAGTTCGGCCTTTTCTCTTTGACCTTTAACACTACTTACATATCTGTTAAGCAAATAAAAACTAACTTGTTTTCTTTCTTCATCAGATAGTTCGTCCCAAACGTTCTTTGCGTTTAAGTCAATAGCGGCCAGTATATCTTTAAGCGGTAGTTTCTTCTGCATTTAATTTTGTCTCTATACTATATGTCATTCCTATACTAACACGTAATGGCACAGATGTCACGTCCATAGTATGCCAATAATGTGCTGGAAATAAAACTCCATTACCTTTTTTATATTTTGTTCTTTTCAATTCTGTTTTACCTTCATCTGAAAAGAATACTGTATCACCATCTGCATCATTTACATAATAAACAAATGTCCAAAGTCCAGGTTGTCCATTTCTCACGTCGTTGTGTGGACCATAATAAACTCCTTGCACTGTACCATTTAGTCTTGTTCTTGTAACTTGGTTTACGTGTGCATCTGGAATATACTTTGGTATGATATCCATTGTTAATGCAGTATGTAACATATTGCTTAATTCTTTATGGTCATCTAATATACTGCTTGACGTACAATACATAACGTTTGTAAACAATGCAGGTGTTTTGTAGTTGCCGTCTTGTTCATCTTCTTCAGGAACACTTACAAACTTCCAATCTACATCTTTAGTTTGGTTTTCTATATATTGCACTAACCAATTTGGAAATGGTTTTTCTATTTCAAATATTTTATTTGGATCTCTAAGCATCTTATTATTATACTACACCTTTCATTTATTGTCAATCTTCTTTCAATAAATTGTAAGTCATTTTCATCTTACTCATTAACCTTTGAAGAGTCTTGTTTCCTTCACTTGCATATATTACACAATCATGAAACTCGTGGTCTTCCAAATGCCAGTCTGGTTTGATCTCACGTTCAATACAAATACGTTCTCCAGTCTTTGTATCTCTTTCATAAACTGTAAGTCCTCCATCTGGCGATTCGTAAATCTTATCAGTCAACTTTAGTCCCTACTGTGCGTCTTACTATATCATTATGATTAAATTCTGCCCAGTATAATTCAAATGCCACGCCATCTTCTAAGCCTTCGAATTGATGCACTTTACCAGGCTTTACCTGTGTAAAGTCTCCTGCGTTTAGAATAGTTTCATCTACTAATCCTTCTTGATCATCTTGCCATACACGTACAAGCATTTTTCCTGACTCAACAAAGAAGCCATTCCATTTAAATTTGTGTTCGTGTTCAGAACATTTAAATCCTTTTTTAAATTGTATGCGATGAAATTCTAATACACCGTTAGCATGGATTAGTTCAGTTTGTCCCCAAATCTTACCTGCCTTCATATTTCTTCTCCTTAAATTGTGGATATTTGTTTTTAAAACTTCGTATCCTCATTTTAATATTCATAACCTTTTCATCTAGGTCCATGTCTTTCCAATCTTTCATTTGCCTTTCCTTTTCATACGATTAACAAACTTCTGATATGATCCTAACCCTATCATTAAACTATTCAACTTTGCTAGTTCTTGTGTAGTAACTAATTCTGTTTTTAGTTTTATCTTTTTGTCTGATAGTGGGATCAACTGCAACCAAGGGTCTCCTACCTCAACTTTAATTTCGCTATTGAAAGGAACCATTAAGTTGACAATGGTTGCGTGTTGATATTTAAATTCTGTTATTGCTGGACAAGTCCAATATTTTAAAGGATTAGTCTGATGCCAAGCAGGACTACTCCACATAAAGTCTACTCCACTCTTCTCACGTATTTGCCAAGGACTCATTACCTTACCGTGAAACATACCAGGCTTATGATGTGCATAGTCTTGTGGATCGTGTGGTATAAGCGGAACGTTTTCTGGATAGGTTTGCACTTCGCAAACATCTACCTGATCAAATGTTTTAAGGTTTAGTTGTAACCACGCAGGAAAAATTATGCCTGTGGTAAGCATTTGATTTACGTGTGGACAACGTTTTAAGGTTGCATTATCTAATCCTCTGTATGTTGGTGTGTCCATCTTTCTAGTAGATGGCATAGTCTTCCACCAATCAGGCATTATGTCTCTTGCAAGTTCGGGACCATATGCTTCGTAGATTACACGTTGGTCAGTAAAGCACTCTACTTCTATAGTAGGCTTTGGTATGAATATATCAAATATTTTTTTCAATGTGTGCATTATCTAATTGTTCCGGGCGTTGTAGTTCTGCATGAATATTTAAACCCATTACAATTCTTTCGTTGTTAGTTTGATTAGGTTTGCTTCTATGACTTAACCAGCCAGGAAAGAATATTATGTCTCCTTGTTTGGCTTCTACTTCTGTATAATATTCGTGTAGTTTTGTTTTACCATGTGGATGTCTTGGATAACTTCCCCATAGATGTTTGTTTATATTAATAAATTCTAAATTGCCGCCACCCTCAGGTTGCTGTAAGTAAAAGGACATTACCAGATGTGCGTCACCGTGATCGTGTGTATCAGTCCATTGATTTGCATTGTGCTTGTTTACCCAACTTTTTGTTATACCAAACCAATTGTAATTTAATTCCCAAGAGTCTAATACCTTTCTAACATATGGCTCTATGTCATTACAAAATTCTATCATCTCTGGCCATAAGTGAGGTGCGTCTGTGTGACCAGTGCTAGTTATTCCGCCTTCGCGTTCAACTTCTCCGTGGTCTGTAATCTTACTTAGAAATTTAGAAGCACGTTGTTGTAACTTGCTTACGTCTTTGTCATAATTAACTTTCCAAATAAGATTAGGACTAATCTTTATCTCTGTTAATTCTTTCATTGTCAGTCACCTCTATTGCTTTTATTATTACAAACAGTACTACTACACTAACCGTAATACCGAAAAATAACATTCCTATTCCTGTGCCTACTGTCATGCTTCCTTTTCTAAAACAACAATATATTTCTTCTTCTTTCGGAATAAAGTATATATTGGTTTTGCGTTGATGTTTTCTTTTATTTTGATATCCCACCATTCAGGCTGTTCTAGTATTAGATGTGCGTTTCTACCATCTGGTAAAAACTTACGAGCCGGTACTGTGTCTATCATTAAATATGCTTTCTTTGTAAAGAGAAAGTCGATATGCTTTAACACATTATCAATCTTATCTGGTTCAATGTGTTCAAGTACATCTGTGCAAAGTAAAAATTCATATGTTCGTTCTGAATCAGGTGGCGTTGCATAATCAGGCATACCTGGGTCGTATCCTCTGACGTGTGCATCTGGATATCTTTCTTCTAATGCTCTAGTAACATTACCTTTACCACAACCATAGTCTAAGAAACTTTTATGTCCGTCTGTAAATTGTTCTAAGCCTTTGAGCCAAGCAGTATTACCAAAGCCTCTTGGTCTTTGATGATGCAGTCGTTCTAGCAGGTGCTTGTAGTAAGGTGATATTAAATCCATTAAAATAACTTTCCGTAGTCGATAGTTTCAATCTGTCTACTAACGTCTTTAATAAAAAACGCACACTTCGGATTGTGCTTGTCTTGTACCGGAACTGCTAACAGTTGTCCATTTTTCATTTTAGGAAAATACCATTTTACATCATTGTAATAGTTAACAACTTTAACAGGACTAAAGTCCGGCTTGCCACTTGTTAAAGGGTTGAATACAAATGCTTCAAAGCCTCTATCGGCAATACTTGTTAATGGTAAAATTTCTACGTCCATTCCTGTTTCGCTGTCACCTACTGCTAGGTTCCAATCTAATGGCATCTGTACTTCTTGGCCTCCTATGTCTAATACTATTGCTGGTGAACTAAAACTTTCTAAAAATATTAGAGGCATAAAAAAGAAGTCAGGCTCGTTTGGATCACTATTATCCAGAACACTAAAGCGGACATCTTCTTCTAGTTCTTCAGGCAAGTTATTAAGACTAAAGCAGGTATTGTCTAGTGTTAATATCTTCATTTCTTTTTTCTTTCCATAATTTGTTTAGGCGTTAAACTACCCGGGTCAAGTTTTTGCAAACGACAAGTAAATAATTTTTTCTCGCCTTTTGATGTTACAAGCACAGGTTGTCCATGCTCGTCAAACTTGATGCTTTTAATTTTTGTAGACACATTACGGAATCTACCTACTTGTATTTCATCACCAACATTTATTTCTACTGTAAATTTTTTCATTGCCAATCTACCTTTTCTATTGTAAAAGGATATTGTGCTTCTTTATAAAACTTTTTACGATGACCTAAATGTCTTTTTGCATACTTGCAAGTACTCGTAATATCCCATATTTGTACGAAGTCTTTATCTTCTGCCTTTCTAATGCCTCTTCCTATTGATTGTATTACTCTTACAAATGATTTGCCTGGTTCAATTAATACTAAATTAAAGATACGTGGAATGTTAATACCAACAGCCGCTACTCCGTATGTTGCAATAATAACTTTCTTATCTGCTTCTTTAACTTCGTCATACTGTTCTTTTCTGTCTTTTACTTTCACATCACCTTTGATAAAAACCGAATCGGGTATTAGTTCTTGTAATAAATTGCCTGCACTAATTCTATCTACTAAAATTAGAGTGTTGCCTTCTTCCTTAATCTTGTTACACAACTTACCTAAGTATTCTACTCTATCAGGATTTGAAACAAGATATTTTAATTCTTCTTGATAACCTTTGTATTCTTTTAAATCAACAAGTTGTACAACGTTTACATGACAAGCAGATAGTACGCCTTTGTCTTGTAATTCTTTTGCACTTATTTGATTAATTACAGGACCTATACTTGCTAGTATGCTTTGAAATTCAAATTGTTCTTTAGGTATTGTTCCTGTTAGTCCCCAACGCACTGGAGCATTTTTTAAATTTTGTGTAAGTAATTTTTTAAGTACTTCTGCTTTTGCTTGATGCACTTCATCAATAATAATAGTTTCTACACCTTCTAAGAAGTCTGCAAGTGTGTATGCATCTTCATAGTTTTTACTTTTCTTATCTAGCACATTTAAACTTTGCCAAGTACAAATTGTATGCGTCTTGTTTAATTCTTTTCTATCTCCAAAGTAAACGCCTACGTCTAATCCAACGTTTATATAATCTTCTTCTGTTTGTGTAACGAGTGATTTGTTAGGAACAATTACAAGTGTACGTCCTAGTTTTTCACATAGGTGAGATAGTGTTGCAGTTATAATAGTTTTACCTGCCCCAGTGGCTACCTCTTGCAAACACTGTGGACTTTCTAAAAATTTATTAATTGTTTCTACTTGATAATCTCTTAACACTATTGGTTGTCCTTCACTTGGGTGTCCTTTAGGCCAAGTTTTACCTTCCCAATAATTTGCGTCTATCTTATCAAATGTTAAATTATGTTTCTGTCTTAAATCTTCTATGTCATCAACTTCGTATCCATTATCCATTAAAGTTTTAAGAACTATATCTAAATGATTTACATAACCATTACCACCTAAACCAAAGAAGCCAACAGTACCATCCCAACGTCCTAATTTGTATTGAGGCATATATCTTGCATAAGGAACTTGCCACTTTAATTTGTTTGCAAGTTTCCTACGCATATCAACAGGCAAGCCTTCGACTTTAAAATTTACTTCATCTTTGATTATTATTTTACATCTCATACTGAGTCTATTCCTGTTCCTGCTCTGCCATATCTTGCAATTATGCTTGGTTGGTCGTTATAGAAAATACTTAGATCCATGTCTTCTACTGCTATGCTTACTTTCGTACTGTTAAATCTTTGACTATGGTTGCCACTCAAACTTGCAATTGGTGACCAACCTGCTTTAAACAAAGTGTTAGGGTATTTGGTTTCAAGAACATAAACTATTTTAGTTTCTGGCGTTACTGTATTATTTAACCCCACGTCCTTCACATATTGGTTAAATTCGTAATTATTTTGAGTATCCAATCTAAACACACAACTCTGTTCTTCTTTAGGTGTAACATATCTAAAAAGGTCGTACCATTTTTTGAGTTGGTCAATAGCAGGTGTATCTTTTGATATTACAATCATTAATGGAAATCTATCTAGTTGTATTAATGCGTCTACCACTTGTGATTCAGTCCACTTGTTACTATCAATTTCTATATACTTGCCTTTTCTATTGGCAACTGCTTCTGCTAGTGGTGACAAGTGCTTTGTTAAATTTTCTTTATTATCAAAATGCCATAAGCCATATCTTTGGCGTCTGTCATAAAGCAAATGCACATTGTTTTCAGTCAATGTACCAAATTCCGATTTAAGGAATTGCAAAGTTTTATCTGGCAAGTTTCTTATTTCGCCGTTATACACTCCTGGTATATGCTTTGCTCTATCCTTTTCAAATTGTAAACAGTCTTCATAGACTTGCATAACTTCATCACTTATATCCCAATTTGCTTCTACTTGCTTTGCTATTTCAACAACAGATTTTATTGTTCTTTCTGCTGGAGCAAAGAAATGTGTATGTTCGTGGTAAGCATATGACTCAGGTGATACTCTTTTCAATCTGTCTATACTGTCGATCATTTTTCTATTGAATGGAAATCTAATTGCAAGTCTAGTTTCGTCTGTACTATTTTCAACTATATCGCTTTGCTTAATAATTTTAATCCAAAAACTTCTATCAACTTGCCTATAAGGTTCTCTTGTGCATTCTATTGCTTCTGTGATATCTATTCCATTCTTATGAAATTCAGTAATGTAATAATCTTTCATAATTTTATTACACATCTTAAATTGCTTTTCAGTTAATGCTTTGCCTTTATACACTTGCCTTGCAACACTCTTTATTACCTTAGCATTATCTTCGTGTAAGTCATAAGGAAGGTCTTCTACTTTGGCATGAATACCGAGTAGATGTTCAAGGCAGTCTTCGATTGTAAGTACTGGCATTTTCTTCATGATGTTTTATTATAGTATGAAAATACTAAAAAGTCAAGTGTTTTAAAGGCAAACCTTCAGATATTTCTTCAATAGTCCATTCTGTGTAAGCCAAATCATTAAACCATTGTGTTCTATCAGGACGAAATGGTAAACTTATTGTTGTAAGATCTTTGTTTGCAACTGGCCATGCAAGACTTTCTGGACCAGTAAACACAGGTACACCTTCAATCAAAGCCTGTGTTGCTGGATTGCTAGACCAATTTATTACGCACCATGCATCGTCAGTTTGGAAATCAAAGTCGTCATATGTGTTATCAATCTTTACAGGTTGTTGTCTAATTACGTCTTTGAATTCGTGTTCTATACCGTTAACAGGACATCTTGGGTGCGGTCTCCAAATAATTTTTCTACTGGTCATTTTTCTTATCTGCGTTATTATATCTAGCAACCATGTTCCCATTGGAGGCATATTACGCCATTGGTGACTTTTATCATGTTGACCGCAAATGTATATTGTTTCTCCAAAAGTGTTCCAACGTTCTAATTGTAATTCAAGTTTTTGTACACGTTCAGGGCCATTACCCTCAGGACCAAAGTTTGCTTCACGATTTATACCGTTAAGTCCTACCTTCCATGTCTTACCTCTTATTAGTCCGCCCACTTCTAGTACTAAAACATCTTTGCCTTCGCTTCTTGCAGTCTTAAATATTTTTTCATTTGGCTTCATTCTTCCGTTCCATAGCACACTCCATATCACAGGAATATCACAATCATCAGTATTATATTCTACTTGATGTCCTAATAATTTAAGTCCGTGTGCTAGTGCTTCGAATACAGGCTTACTGTTTAGAGCGCCATATTGTGTCCATAGTCCAAATTTCATTGTTAAATATCCTTGTAAGTACTTATAAGGAAAATGATATGAATAATATACTAGTGGTTACTACTTTCCACGAGCCAGGACTAGTAAGTTATGGACAACGTATGCTTAATACGTTTGCTGAAAATGTAGATAAAAAAATTAAATTAGTATGTTATGCAGAAAACTGTGATCCTATAAATCCTGATCCACAACAAATTAAAATTATAAATGCAAAACATTTACACGACCTTGCAAAGTTTAAAGAAACATGGAAGGACGAACCTAAAGCAAATGGCAAATGTCCTTGGCCAGAAAGACGTCCAAGAGATTGGCATAAAGAATTTAAATGGGACGCAATAAGATTTGCTAATAAGGTGTACGCAGTATTTGATGCGTATTATCAAAACACAGAAGATTTAATTGTATGGATGGATGCAGATACAGTTTGTCATAGTCCTATCACTTTTGAAAAGTTTGAATCATTTTTTAAACCACGCACTTGGATATCATATTTAGGTAGAGCACACAAATGGCCAGAGTGTGGTTTTTATGGAATAAGAAAAAGTGTGCCAGGCGGAAATGAATTTATTGCAGAATTCAAACGTGTATATGATGACGCAAACAATGGCATATTCAGAATGGAAGAATGGCATGACAGTTTTGTTTTTAATGAAGTGCTAAAAGGTATGCGACATCAATATCCAGACATTAATGACCTAAGCGGACATCTAGTAAAAGGAGAAGGACATCCTTTAATTAATACAGAACTAGGTGCATACTTTGATCATCTTAAAGGTGATAGAAAAGATAAAGGTATTAGTAAAAGAAAAGATTTATTTAAATTACGTGACGAAGTATATTGGAAGGACGTTAAATAGGAGCAGGTATATTATTTTTATCCGCCCATTTACGCATATGATTCCATATTTCACCCTGCTTACTTTCTTCTAAAGTCCAATGACACATTGCTAATTTTTGTAACCACGGATCTCTATCAAACTGTTGTGGTTCCAACATCTGATTAAAACTATGATGTGCAACGTCCATTGCTTGACTTCTACCAGCATCAGTTAAGAATACAGGAACTCCTTCAATGGCCGCTATTATGCCTGGACTACTATTATGTCCTACCATGCAACAAGCATTTTGTAAATCTTGAAATATAGTTCTGTTTGTACTTGCGTAAACTTTTTGTGAAGTTAAATGTTTTATTCTTTGTGGGTAAGTAGGTGCTAGTTTGTCCCCTGGGTGAAATCTAACAACAATAGGATTAGCACTTATCAATCTAATTTCTCTAATTACTTTTTCTAACCATTTAAAGACATCTTGACCTTGCATACTCCAACCACCATGGCGTTGGCAACAAATTAGAATATGTCCATTGTGTCCTTCCTTCCATGGCTTAACTTCTATGCCAAGCATATCTTTCATTTTTTCCCAACGTTGTGGATCAACTATGCTTGTACAATACTCTCCTGTGTTAGCAAATATGCCATCATAACTATAACGTAGATATCCTCTGCTGTTGTTATTGTCATATGCCAAAAATAAATTACTGTCTACAATAATACAACGTTTGCCTCTTTTAATTTGATTGTCATAAACATTACGTCTTAACTTAATGTGCGGAGTTGGTTTACTATCAGCATGAACAAAACCTTGTATAAGTGCAACGTCTGTGTCCAATGGCATATACGTATCTACAAGTAAACCTTTGTCACCTGTACGATTAACTCCTTCAATAAAATTTTTTATTATCGCAGGTTTTTCTGGTTTACTATTTCCTGGCGGTATGCACTTTAGGTAACTTGATACAGTTAACATAATCCAAATTCCTTTATCATCTTCATAGCCTTGCCTGACTGTAATTCTAAAGGTGTGTATTGGCAGTATGCTAACCAGTTCTGCCATTGTACTACTTCTTCTGGATCTGCGTACAACGGAGATTCGATTTTAGACAAATCGTTTAACACTAATGTACCTGCGGCACAGGCACCTGGTGCTGTGGCAAATGCTGGTACACCCCAACCTACTGATTCAGTTGCGGCAATTGAATTATAAGTTACTACTGCATAAACATCATCTTCGTTTAGTTGCGTAAGCAAACTTCCATCTCTAATTCTTTCTCTTCTTAAACCCTTATCTCTAATAATAATTTTTCTATCAGTGTGTTGCTTTAAGGTTTCTATTGTATCCTTTACCCAATCATCTCTAGTGATACCATAAAACTTACAAGGCTTTTCACTTGGCGTAACTAATAAAATATTTTTTCCTGGTGGTCTCCACTTGTTGAATCTAATTGTGTTTGCACCATTTAATAAATCAAATCTATCACTTGGTAAATCTAATCTTGGCTGTGTATGTTGTACATTATTATGAACTACTCTGTGCCACCATTTCTTTTTACCAAGATTACCCAAGTAGCCTGTGTCAATATAATAAAAAGGTCTTCCTTCATTCCAGAATCTATGTATTTCTTTTCTACGTGTCATCGAACGTAGTATCACAGGTACGTGTGCAGGATATCTTTCTATTCTTATTGATTTGGCAGGAACTACTTCTGCATCTGTAGATTCTACTAGAAGTTTAACTATCTGATCAAATTCATCAATCGCTAACATTCATCATATCCGCTAGTTCAATTTTCCATTCTTTGTGATAATCACAATCTCTATAATTTTCAAACCAAGGACCACCTTCGGTATAATGTAATAGTTTAGGCTTACCATCTTCAGGTTCTTTGTACCAATCAGTTAACCAGTTCCATTCATGTGAAAGTTCTCCTATCTCACTATCTTTCAACCAACTAAATCTGTGTAAGTATTTTCCTGTAATGTTTGTGTCGTTGACTACACTGCTATTAATTTGTTTGTTGCTAGGATGTCCGCAGTTAAACAACATAACACTTGACCAATTTTTTCTAGGATAAATGCTTTGCTTTTGTCCGTCCATCTTTAAACCTTCACGTGGTGTGTAGTCATGATGAACACACATCACTGCATACTTTTCATCCGCTTGGTCAAATAATTCTTGTATGTCTGTCAATAAGATCATATCACAATCCATAAACAATGCCCAACCTTTGTAATCACAAAGTTCAGGAATTAAAAAACGTGTGAATGTAAATTCTGTTGACGATAAAGGATCTACAGGTCTAGTGTACCAACCTGCTTCTCTTAATTCTTTTTGTACTAA
>CETK01016439.1_pt1 | contig 32896 bp, 31 predicted proteins | sample 361431 | NCBI WGS metagenome assembly CETK01 (sample SAMEA2622452, study PRJEB7988) | marine metagenome | biome: marine biome (ENVO:00000447); feature: surface water layer (ENVO:00002042); material: "saline water (ENVO:00002010), including plankton (ENVO:xxxxxxxx)" | depth 5 m | reverse complement strand
TTCCATGTTGAGCTTTCCTTTTATTACATAAAATAATTCATCTTCATTTTTGTGTGAATGCCACACAAATTCTCCTTTTATTTTTGCTAATAAAACTTGCTGATTATTTAATTCTGCAATTGAATGAGGACTCCAAATGGACTCAAATTCTTTATATTTTGATAAGATATTTATTTTGTCCATTTAAATGAACTTAGTAAATACTAGAGGATTATTTAAGATAAGTATGAATCAATTCTAGGCTTATCAACTGGAATCTCTTTTTCGAAAGCTATGAAATTATCTAATCTCTCTTTAGCATCATATATAGGGAATATGGAAATCTGACATAAGTAGGATTCCCCATTTTTTCTGTAATTTATAAGTGATCCACTGAAAGTATGATTGTAAAACAATTCTTCACTAATTTGACTTTTTACTGATTTAGAAGTTTGTTCTCCTTGTAGAAAGGAGGGTCTTTTACCTACTGCATATTTTTTTGAATAGCCTGTCATATCTCTAAAACCGTCACTAACCCATAGTATTTTTTGATTTGTATCTGTCAGAACGATAGCATCATAATCTTCTTGAAATACTTTTTTAGTTAGCTCGGTTGTCCAACTATCATTTAAAATAGATTTGATATGTGAAATATCGTTGTTTCTTCTGAATTCATTAACTAGGCTTTGGTAGTTCTCAAGATGAATATCAAAACTGGCCAGTGGTAAAAAATTTTTTTTACTTCCTTTCATTTCAAATTAGATGGAATACCATCCTTTTGTTTAGCAAGATCAATTTTACTTGCTAGGCTTTTTAATTAAATAATTGACAATGCTCTAAATTCTAAATAAAGATAACATAATATGATCATATCCCAAAAATTACTATAGGATTAGTAAAGACATAAACTACTTTTTTTAGGAAGTTTTTTAAATTAATTTTTGAATTTATAGAAAATTAAAATTTAGAATTAAGAAAATGGATAAAACATAATCTTTTAATTATAAGGTCGAATAAAAACTTCTTTTTGTGGTTTAAAATTTTGATTTATGTTTTATTTTTTCGTGCTGAAATAAAGCTTTTTATAAAACTTATCATAGCCCATAAGGAAGAAATTATCATTAACAATACACGAATTATCGCATAGGTATTTTCTCTTTCAAAGGCTCCCAATAAAGGCTTTATCAAACCAAGTAATATTAAAAACGTAAGTAAAACAGCAATGTGTGCAAGAGCCTTGTTTTCATTTTTCACTCCCTTATTTACAAGCAAAAGGATTATACCAATAATTACTGGAATTAATGCTGTGATTGCTTTAGATTCTGATTCAAAATAGCCCCATAATCCCATTGATATTAGAATTATTGCGTTTAATAAACTTGATGTACTTGCTTTCATAATTTTTATTTAAAGTTAAAAATACAAATTAAAAAAAAGTTTTTATTTTAATTTGTGTTGACCTTGTTTTAGAATTCGTTAATCAAAATAAGCTGTTATTCTTGGCTACACAAATAAATATTAAGACGAAGTGTTTCAATATTGATTTTTACAATTACATTGATTACCCCACCTTCCATCAGTTTGCTTAATTCTTTCAAAACAAATATTTAAACATTCATATATGCCCTTTATTTCTAAATTAAAACTAGGATTTAATAAATTGAAATCACCCTGTTTTTTTAAATCATTAAATACATTTTTTGAAATTTCTATAACTAGCTTAACGTTTCCTATATGATCATAATTCTCTTGAAAAAACCTCCAATCACCTGATGTGACATGTACATTATTTGTAATTCTGACCTCATAGTTAGGAAAATAACTTTTTTTATTTTTTACTTGATTTAAAAATAAAATCCCTTTATCGTCGTATTCACTCGGAATAAATACATCATTTGCAATTTCGCTTTTTATTTTTTCTTTTATTGAAATTTCTTTTTCGTCATTAGAATGTTTTTGGGATATAATATATATGATGCAAAGTAAAAATATAACTAAAAATAATATTGAAATACCTTTTTTCATATGTTTATGCAATTATGAAAATATACTTTTTAAAAGCTAAAGAACATAAATTTAGTAGAAACTAAAAAATGTTGAAAAAGTATATTGTTGAATATTTATATTTTATCAAAAAATAGTTGTGATATTTATCTTAAAAACATCCTTTTTTAGTCAATTATTAAATTCCCTAAGGGTTAATCTATTAAAAACTTGATCATGAAAAAAAAAGATTACTTCAGCCAAAAAGAGATGGAACTAGCATTAATAGAAATCAAAATTCAGATAAATCAATCAAATTTTTTACCCGAAATAATTTTTAGCATAAATAGGGGAGGCTGTATTCCAGGAGTTTACCTTTCACATATACTGAATATCCCTCATCATGTTATAAACATTCAACTTAGAGATCAGAAAAATAATATTAATATTTCTAATCTATTAGAGTCCGCTAAATTGAAAAAAAATATTCTAATAGTAGATGATATAAATGACACAGGAGCTACATTTAATTTTGTCAAAAATTCCTTAGCTGAATCCAAGGGTAATTTATGTTACGCATCTTTAGTTGAAAATAAGTCTAGCAACTTTAAAGTAGATTTTAAAGGTAAAATAATTGACAAAAAAATAAATCCAAATTGGGTCGTATTTCCTTGGGAAAATCTTAACCAATCTTATTGAAATAAAACAAATGAAGAATAAAAATATATTGTTTTTTTTGATCATAATTCACGTTTTTATTACCACATTATCAAATGCATTAGTAGCCATACCTTTAAATGTTTATGATTTTAAAATCACATGGGGTGCACTGATTTTTCCACTTGTTGTCGTTGCAACAGATCTCACAGTAAGATTAGTTGGTAAAAGAATTGCCCAAAAGACTATTTTTTTCTCATATCCTCTGGCAATTATTTCATCTATCCTAGTGGTTTTCTTTGAAGGTAATTTTTTTTCTATGGCAGTAAGGATAGGGATCGCAAGTGCAACGGCTTATGCCCTAGGTATGACAATTGATGTTTATGCCTTTCAGGCGATACGAGAAAAATATAAATCTTGGTGGATAGCTCCGTCATTGTCTACTGTAATTTCTAATGTAATTGATTCATATGTATTCTTTTTTACTGCTTTCTATAACTCAAAAAATATGTACATGTCTGATAATTGGGTCGAAATAGCAAGTACCCAAGCGTTCATAAAAATAATAATTGGTTTAATTTTTTTTTTACCAGCCTATGGTATTTTACTTAATTTACTTCTAAAATATGTTAAAAAAAATTGACGAATTATTATATTGACAAAAGCTTTTTTAGAAGTTTTAATGTAAGTGTTCAATTGATCATGGAAAAAAATATTTTTGGTGAACCTATTAAAGTTTGTTGTACAAGCCCAATGACAGGTTATTTTAGGGATGGTTTGTGCAGAACAATTTCCCAAGACACTGGAACACATACTGTTTGTGCAGTAATTACAGAGGAGTTTTTAAAATTTTCAGCTTCAAAAGGGAATGATTTAATTACACCGATACCCCTTTATCAATTCCCAGGTCTTAAAGAAGGTGATAGATGGTGTCTATGCGTAACCAGATGGATCGAGGCAGAAAAAGCAGGGAAAGCACCAAAGATAATTCTAGAAGCAACTCACGAAAAGACACTTGAGTATACCTCTTTACATTTACTAGTTAAATATGCTTATAAGGATTAATTAAAAGAATTTAAATATTATTATACACAGACTAATGAAAAAAATTCAACTATACTTTTTATTTGCTTTAATTTTTATATTACAAAAATTTATTTTTGCACAGTACTCATATGAAACAAGAGAGTATAATTTTGAAGATAAAGAATTAAATGTTTTTGTTACTGCGGAAAACACAAATTTGAAATTAACAAAAATAGAGTCTCCTAAATTTATAAAAACAAGTCAACCCTTAGAAACTGAAATTGGAGTTTTTGTTAATCCAAAAAAGAAATTTCAAGAGTTTTTGGGAATTGGAGGTGCAATTACGGATGCATCTGCAGAAGTTTTCTCTAAATTAAGCAACACTAAACAAAAAGAGTTTTTAAAAGCATATTTTACAGAGGATGGAATAAATTACAATATTATAAGGACAAGTATCCACAGTAGTGATTTTGGTTTGGGAAGTCATACCTATATTGAAGAAGGTGATGATAAATTAAAAACATTCAATATTGGAAAAGACAAAAAAAAACGTATTCCATTAATAAAGCGTTCAATAGATTTGATTAAAGAAAATTTGGTTTTTTATGCAAGCCCGTGGAGTCCGCCCGCATTCATGAAAACTAATAATAATATGCTTAGAGGTGGTAAACTTCTTCCAAAATATTATCAATCTTGGGCTAATTATTTTGTGAAATTTATCGAAGCCTATGAGGCTGAAGGCATTCCTGTATGGGGGGTGACTATTCAAAACGAGCCAATGGCAACACAGCATTGGGAATCGTGTATATATTCGGCAGAAGAAGAAAGAGACTTTTTAAAAAAATTTTTAGGACCTACTTTCGAAAAAGTCGGATATGGAGATAAAAATATTATTGTATGGGATCACAATAGAGATCTAATTTCTCATCGTGCGAATACTATTTTTGAAGATCCTGATGCAATGAAATACGCATGGGGTATTGGGTTTCATTGGTACGAGACATGGGCAGGTGGTGATCCTAAGTATGATAACTTAAAAAATATTAAAGAGTCTTATCCCTCCATTAACCTCCTTTTTACTGAAGGCTGTCAGGAAAGATTTGATTCAGATCATTATAATAGATGGTCTAATGCTGAGCGATATGGTAACTCTATGATTAATGATTTCAATAGTGGAACTGTAGGTTGGACTGATTGGAACATATTATTAAATCAAAATGGTGGTCCTAATCATGTAAAAAATTATTGTTTTGCACCAATACATGCAAATACGCAAACAAATGAACTAATATATACACCTAGTTATTTTTATATTGGACATTTCTCCAAATTTATTAGACCCAAATCCAAAAGGATAAGCACTTCTGTAAGTAGAAGCACAATTGAAAGTACATCCTTTCAAAATCCAAACGGTAAAATTGTTACTGTCGTGATGAATAAAACTAACCAAAATATTGACTACAAATTAATTGTTGGAGAATATGAAGCTCGATTAAGCATTCTACCTCATTCAATTCAATCACTAATCTACTAGCAATTAATCTTATAAATAAGTTTTCATTATACAGGTATTAGGCTTAAATATCTTAGAATATATCAATAATTAAAGAATTTTTTGAATTTTGAATATTGTTTGTAATATTTTATTGATTTGTTAAATGTGGGGACATGGTGATGAAGTAGGATAATGACTGATGGATAAATCCTTGTTATTTGCTCCCCACTTTTTTTTAGGTTTAAACTAGAATTTCAAATTTCTTCTTGCTGAGGTTAAAATAATTTTTTAAAACAATTAGTTTTAATTACACTTCTTAAATTTATAGAATGTTATATGTCAATGAAATTTTAGGAGCTTCCTTTTGCCTTTTTTCTGTAATTCTTGGGGCCTTTACCTCTCATTATTTAAAAAAAATTATTCCATATTCAGCGATCCAATCTTTTGAAGTAGGAGTAAGATATCTAATGTATCATGGATTAGTTTTAATGATAGTACCTCAATTCTACCTAGATATTAATCCATTAGTATTTAAATTTTTTGTTATTGGAACATGTGTATTTTCGTTTAGTATTTTTTTTCTTTCGATTAAAAGTCTAATAAAGATTAATTTAAAATGGTTGGGACCTCTGACCCCAGTAGGTGGAGCTATTTTAATTATAGCTTGGTTTTTTTTACTTATCGAGCTTATTAATCCATTTATAAATTAAGAGATAATTAATTTAGTTTAATTTAAAAAGAATCTTTTTTCATTTATATCAAAAAGGGACGCATAATTGTTATTCTCAGGTTTAGTAATTAACACCAATTCCTTTAAAGCTTGTAATTCACTTTTATTAAAAATTAGGACTAAATTTTGTTGGCTTGTTGATATTGGATAAATTCTACATTCATTTGAATATTTATTTATTTTTTCCCAATAATTTGTGTCAATTTCTTTAACAACCAAATGAAAGGCTTTAAATTCTTTGTGAGTTAGTTCGATTAATACGCTGGAAAACTTTAGATAAAATAATTTACAATTACTACAAAATGATAGTTGACCAAAACCATTTTTTTTTATCAATATTTCTTCATTTCTCATCCTATTGAATTTTATGTAAATATAATTTCTTATTTATATTTAATCTAAATAAATTTAATAATTTTACGAATAAATTTAAAAAGTGTTTAATAATGAATATTAGAGTTTTTATTTTGGTATTAACTTCTTTAGTTTCTAATCTTTTTAGCCAGAGTAAAATAAATAAAGACAGAAACTCAATTCTAAAAATGTGTGGTTGCTTTGAGATTGAGTTTAAATTTAAGGAGACATTTCAACATATTGATGATGAAAATTATAATCCCTCAAAAGATTACAGGTCTTATGCACTAGAATTTGCATTACCAATTATAAATGAAAAGAAAAAAATATCAATACAACATTTACTTATTGTGGGCTATGGTAAAGAGAAAATGATAGTTAAGCATTGGAGACAAGACTGGATTTATCAAAATCGAGATCTCTACGATTATTCAACAAATAATAAATGGGAATACTTGAATTTGCCAAAAATAGATGTTAAAGGTCAATGGACTCAAAAGGTTTATCAAGTTGATGATAGCCCAAGATACGAGGGGACTGGGACTTGGATACATGTTGATGGTAAAAGTTATTGGGAAAACGTTTCTAATGCTCCACTTCCTAGAAGAGAGAGAACAAAGAGAAAAGATTATAATTTAATGATCAGAAACAATAGACATCAAATTACTGATGATGGCTGGATACATATTCAAGACAATAAAAAGATTTTAAAAAATGATAATGAAACTATTTTACTAGCAGAGGAAAAGGGAATAAATACTTACAAGAAAGTATCAAATAAAAAATGTTCTCTAGCAGAAAATTGGTGGTACGAGAATAAGGAAAAATGGACCTCTGTAAGAAATACTTGGGAAAAAATTTATGATAAAAAAAAGGATCTGCAATTAAATGAAAAAGTTGATGGAATGAGACTTTATGAATATTTATTATTCACCACTGATTATGAAACAAAAGAGAAGCATCAAACATTAATCAATAAGTTTATATTAAATTGACATAACACTCAAAAATTTAATAAACAATTAAAGGTATTATTACAGATTATTAATAACTAGAATTTAAAACAATGAAAAAAATATTTTTAACATTAATTACTATTTTAATCGTTTCTTGCACTCAAACTAACGGTAAAGCAAATTCTGAAAATAATTGTGACTCAGACCCTATATATTTTTTACTGAGACCAGAGGTTGAAAAGGCCTATGGGTATTCCCATGCAGTAAAAATTTGTAATCAAATTAAAATTTCTGGAGCCGTTAGCATGGATAATGAGGGTAGCCCAACTGCTATTGGGAATTTAGAACAACAAATGAAAAATTGTTATGCAGATTTACAAAAAATCCTAGAACATTTCAACACTTCATTTGAAGATGTTGTAGTGGAGAATATTTTCACTACCGATATGGCAAAATTTTTAGAGGTTGCATCATATCGAAATGATATTTACGGTGATAAGTTCCCAACAGGTTCTTGGTTAGGAGTAAAAGAGCTGGCATTACCCGAATTCATGATTGAAATAGAATTAGAAGTTCATGTTTCTGAAGAAAAATTAAAATATGAAGAGTATCCCGATCAAGATAATGATTGATTAGAGAGACAATTATCCACATAATTTAATTTTTAAAAAACAATGACTTAAAAAAAAATCATAATTTCAATAAAATTGAATTTTAAAACTTTTTATTACTAATCAAAATAACTGTGAAAGCGTCCTAAGATTTATTCTATCAGTTATTTTAATTCCCGCTCCCATTGTTAATGGGTATGACCAATTTTAAATAGTCCAGGCTGCTTTTGGAGGTATTTTACTCTTTAATTCTATATCCGGTATGTTTGTTATTCACCTTTTTTTTCATGCTAACACTTGCAAGTTATAGTTTTGAATAAAAAAATTATTTATCAATAATCAGCATATCCCAAACTTCACCAACATCATTTTCTTCTAAAACAAAAGGTTCGTCTTCTACCCATATGCAAGGTGTACCGGGGAAATAGGATTTAGTCCCAGCAGATATAATTTTACCATCAACTACTTTTAAACTTCTTATAACACCTGAGGTTTCACCATTTTCTAGAATATATTTCTGACAATTTTTCCAATAAGTTGGATATTCAGTGTCCATGTCTTGAGAAAAGCCAGCCAAGTAAATATTTTCTTCTTCATCTACGAATAAATCAAACACGTCACTGTTCTGCCAACCGTGATCAACAGATCCAATTTGGCATGAGGTACGAGACCCATTTATCCAATATGTCGGCTTTGTTAAGTAGCCGAGAAAATTGTGTGGTGCCATCACAGTTCCAGCTATAATTTTCTTATTTCCAAAGATTTTAATGTATTTTGCTTCTCCATCTCCATGTCTTGGTCGGTTTAGATTTACTCTTCGTTTGTTTTTCCAATAAGCTGGTATCAAGTTGTGAGATTTCATGTAGTAACCAACATTATAAATATTATTTTCAGAATCCAATTCTATTCCCCATGTCATAGAATCAGCATTGGTTGTCAAATTAAATTTTTCACCATTCTTCCAATAGCACGAGCCATTTTGAAAATATCCTCCTACGTAAATATCGTCATCGCGTAAAATAATCCGTTGTCCCTCAGAAAATTGACCTTCAAGTTCAATTAATGTTTGATTGGTACCATCTAAATTTAAACTCCAAATACTTCCAGTCCCACCATATTTCCATCCAGTAACATAAATTTTTTCATTGTTAAAAAATAACCCAGTAGCCTCATCTGAATCACCTATCAAAATAATCTTATTTTGATTTATCCAAATAACAGCTCCATCACCAAGAGTTGATCCAGCAACAATGATGTTTTTATTTTCCAAATTATTGTTTAAGAAGTTTTCGGATTCAGACAAAGCCTCTTCACCCGAACATCCAAGAAAAAGTAGAAAAATAAATTTTTTAAGAAATTTAAATATAAATTTTGACTGCATTTTAAAATTATAAAACCCGTACACAAAAATTAAATAAAAATACTTAATTATTTAATTTTAAAAATTTTCCATAAACATCCAAAATTTCAGATATTTAAGTTTTCAGGCAAAACCAAGTTAAAATTTAATTCAATGGATAACTTATCAAAAACACAAAAACTTTTTATAGCCCTTTTACTATGGATTTCAGCAGGTTTTTTTATTTATCTGTATTTTTTTGATTGAAAAATTAATGACTTTTAATTTGTTGAAGTATGACATCTACAGATACATATTTACTTCAAGATTGATGCAATATTTATATCTAAAATTATTTAGTTTTTTTGAATAAAGTTCTTCACTTTTGAATTATCAACTCTTGTTTAAAAAAAACTCAAAAACCACCATCCTAATCAAAAAAATTAGTAAATTTGCACTCCTAAAATAACATTGAAACAACTATTATTATGGCTAAAGAAACATTCGACCGGTCAAAACCTCATTTAAATATTGGAACAATTGGCCACGTTGATCATGGTAAAACTACGCTTACGGCTGCTATAACTAAAGTTTTAGCTGATGCTGGCTTCTCAGAAGCTAAAAGCTTTGATCAAATAGATAACGCACCCGAAGAAAAGGAACGCGGTATTACAATTAATACATCACATGTTGAATATCAAACATCAAATAGACACTACGCACATGTAGACTGCCCAGGTCACGCTGACTATGTTAAAAATATGGTTACTGGTGCAGCTCAAATGGACGGAGCAATTCTTGTAGTTGCTGCAACAGATGGGCCTATGCCCCAGACTAGAGAGCATATCTTGTTAGGGCGACAAGTAGGAGTTCCAAGAATTGTTGTTTTCTTAAACAAGGCTGATATGGTTGATGATGAAGAATTATTAGAATTAGTCGAAATGGAGGTAAGAGAATTACTAACATTTTATGACTACGACGGTGATAATACCCCAGTGATTCTTGGATCTGCTTTAGGTGCTTTAAATGGAGAGCAAAAGTGGGTAGATACTGTAATGAAATTAATGGAACAAGTTGACACTTGGATTGAACTACCAAAAAGAGATGTTGACAAAGATTTCCTTATGCCTGTTGAAGATGTATTTTCAATAACTGGACGTGGGACAGTTGCTACAGGACGAATTGAAACCGGTGTTGCAAATACAGGTGACGAAATTGACATAATCGGAATGGGTGCTGAAAAAATGAAGTCTACTATTACTGGCGTTGAAATGTTTAGAAAAATTTTAGATAGAGGAGAAGCAGGAGATAATGTTGGAATACTTCTAAGAGGAATTGAAAAAACTGATATTAAAAGAGGAATGGTGCTCTGTAAAACGGGTTCTGTTAAGCCCCATGCAAAGTTCAAAGCTGAAGTCTATATTTTGAAAAAAGAAGAGGGAGGGAGACACACCCCTTTTCATAACAATTATAGACCTCAATTTTATGTGAGAACAACTGATGTTACAGGTAATATAGCTCTACCTAATGGGGTTGAAATGGTAATGCCGGGTGATAATTTGACTATTAATGTTGATTTGATCCAACCTGTAGCACTTAATACTGGCCTCAGATTTGCAATTCGCGAGGGGGGTAGAACTGTTGGAGCTGGACAAGTTACTGAGATTTTAGACTAAAATAATTTTGAACTACACTTCGGTATTCAAATTTTTTGAACGCCGAAGATTTCAAGAATATACGGGTTTAGCTCAGTTGGTAGAGCACTGGTCTCCAAAACCAGGTGTCGGGAGTTCGAGCCTCTCAACCCGTGCTGAAAAAATATAAATGGCAGAAATAATTAACTACATAAAAGATTCCTACGAAGAACTAAAAAATAACGTTTCATGGACGGAACGTTCGGAGCTTCAACGCCTAGTAGTAATTGTTTTGGTCTTTTCAGTTTTATTTTCTCTAGCGATATGGGGTGCAGATACAGTTTTATCTAGGATAATCAAATTTTACTTTAATCTAATTGGATAATATGACTACAACTATAAACGATAAAAAGTGGTACGTTGTTCGTGCTGTTAGTGGACAAGAAGCTAAAATTAAAGACTATATAAAGTCCGAAATCTCAAGACTTGGCTACGATAATTCAGTAGAAGACCTCTTAGTTCCTACAGAAAAAGTAATTCAAATTAGAAATGGGAAAAAAATTAGTAAGGAAAGAACATATTTTCCCGGTTATATAATGATTAAAGCTAATTTATCGGGCGAACTTCCCCACATTATAAGATCTGTTACAAATGTTATTGGATTTTTAGGAGAAACTAAAGGTGGAGTTCCTGTTCCGATGCGAGAGGCTGAAGTAAACAGAATGCTCGGAAAGGTTGATGAGTTAGCACTAACAACTGAACATATCTCAATTCCATTTGTTGTAGGAGAAAATGTAAAAGTTATTGACGGCCCTTTTAATGGATTTACAGGTTCTATAGAAAAAGTTAATGAAGAAAAACGTAAGCTTGAGGTAATGGTTAAAATTTTTGGAAGAAAAACTCCTTTGGAATTGAGTTACATGCAAGTTGAAAAAATTTAAAATAATGAAATTTTTTAAAATGATCATCATTCGGTAATTTAAATAATATGGCTAAAGAAATAAACAAGATATTAAAACTACAAGTAAGAGGCGGGGCTGCGAATCCTTCACCACCAGTTGGACCTGCACTTGGTTCTGCAGGTGTAAATATCATGGAATTTTGCAAGCAATTTAATGCTAGAACTCAAGACAGTCAAGGAAAAGTTTTACCTGTTGTAATTACTGTTTTCAAAGACAACTCATTTGAATTTGTAATAAAAACACCACCGGCTGCTGTTCAATTAATGGAAGCAGCAAAAGCTAAAAAGGGTTCGGGTGAACCAAATCGGCAAAAAGTAGCAACAGTTACATGGGACCAAGTTAAGGTAATAGCTGAAGACAAAATGCCAGATTTAAATGCATTTACAATCGAATCAGCTATGAAAATGGTTGCTGGTACTGCTCGTTCAATGGGTTTCCAAATATCTGGAGATGCCCCATTTTAAATTAAATTATAACAATGCCAAAGCAAACTAAAAATCAGAAAGAATCATTTTTAAAAGTAGACTCTACAAAAACTTACACACTAAGGGAAGCATCTACTCTTGTAAAAGAAATAACTTTTACAAAATTTGACGCTAGTGTTGATTTAGCTATCAGACTTGGTGTTGACCCAAAAAAATCAACAGAAATGGTCAGGGGTGTTGTAGCTTTGCCTCACGGTACTGGGAAAAAAGTTAAAGTTTTAGCCCTAGTAACACCAGATAAAGAGACAGAAGCTAAAGAGGCTGGAGCTGACTTTATCGGTCTTGATGAGTATCTAAAAAAAATAAAGGATGGCTGGACTGATGTTGATATAATTGTAACTATGCCTAGTATTATGGGTAAATTAGGTCCTTTAGGAAAAATATTAGGACCACGTGGCTTAATGCCAAATCCAAAGACAGGTACAGTTACTATGAACGTAAAAAAGGCAATATCAGATATTAAAAGCGGAAAAATTGACTTTAAAGTTGACAAAACCGGGATAGTTCACGCCTCCATTGGCAAAGCATCTTTTTCTGCAGAAAAAATTTTTGAAAATGCTGATGAACTTCTCAAAACAATAATAAAGATAAAACCATCAACTTCTAAGGGTACATATGTTAAAAGTATTTTTATGTCCACAACAATGAGCTCGGGAATTTCAGTTGATACAAAACTATGATAAAGAATATTTCTCAGATATGATAAAAGAAAGAAAACAACAAGTAATTGACGAATTAAATGAAGCCTTGAAAGAGGTGAAAAGTTTGTATTTTGCTGATACTAGTGGACTCAATGCTTCAGAAACAAGTAATTTAAGACGGTCTTGCTTTAAAGAGAATATCAAGCTAAAAGTGGTGAAAAATACATTGTTAGCCAAAGCTATGGAATCTTCCAATCATGATTTTGGAGATTTGTTTGGCACCTTAAAGGGTAATACTTCTTTAATGTTTTCAGAATCTGGCAATGCTCCTGCTAAGATCATCAAGAATTTTAGAAAAAAATCAGATAAACCAATTTTAAAAGGGGCTTTCATAGAGCAAGCTATCTATATTGGTGATAGTCATATTGATACTCTTGCTTCTATAAAATCTAAAGATGAAATCATTGGTGATTTAATCTCATTATTGCGTTCACCTATCAAAAATGTAGTTTCCTCACTTCAGTCGGGGGGTGGGAAATTATCTGGAATATTAAAAACACTTTCAGAAAAAAACGATTCCTGACATTATGATTTATTCATTCAAATAAATAAGTTTAAATAGAAAAACAATAAAAATGGCAGATTTAAAAGAATTCGCAGAAAAACTAGTCAATTTGACTGTCAAAGAAGTCAATGAGTTGGCTGATATTTTAAAAGATGAGTATGGCATAGAGCCTTCTGCAACCGCAGTAGCCGTTGCAGGGACACCAGGTGGAGACGCCTCAGGTGATTCTGCTCAAGAGAAGTCAGAATTTGACGTAATTTTAAAAGCAGCAGGGGGTTCTAAACTTGCTGTTGTAAAACTAGTTAAAGAATTGACGGGTCTTGGTTTAAAAGAAGCAAAAGACTTAGTAGATAAAGCACCTACACCTCTTAAAGAGGGCATAGTGAAAGATGAAGCGGAATCGCTTCAAAAATCCCTTGAAGAAGCAGGTGCGGAGGTTGAGCTTAAGTAGATTTATAATATTCTATTTAGGGTTAGGCTTTTGAATTTTCAAAGGCCAAATTTTTTCGTTTATCCAATTGATATCAATAATACCATTACAATAAAAATTAATTTAAATGCCAGTTAAAAATAGTCAGAGAACAAATTTTGCTCTAGCAAAACACACCCCTGAATATCCAGACTTTCTTGATATTCAGATCAAATCTTTTCAAGATTTTTTCCAATTAGAAACAAAATCTGACGAAAGAAACGAAGAAGGTCTTTTCAATACCTTTAAAGAGAACTTTCCTATTTCTGATACTAGAAATCAATTTGTTCTTGAATTTTTAGATTATTTTGTGGATCCACCTCGATATACCATACAAGAATGTATTGAAAGAGGACTTACTTATTCGGTTCCACTCAAAGCAAGACTCAAACTTTTTTGTAATGATTTGGAGCACGAAGATTTCGAAACTATTGTTCAAGACGTTTTTCTTGGAACAATTCCTTACATGACCCCAAGTGGCACATTTGTAATCAATGGTGCTGAAAGAATTGTTGTTTCTCAACTTCACCGTTCACCTGGAGTATTTTTTGGCCAGTCATTTCACGCTAATGGAACGAAACTATACTCCGCTCGAGTAATCCCTTTTAAAGGATCATGGATTGAATTCGCAACTGATATCAATAGCGTAATGTATGCATACATAGACCGTAAGAAAAAATTGCCTGTAACAACTCTTTTTAGAGCAATTGGATTCGAACATGATAGAGATATTTTGGAAATTTTCGACCTTGCTGAAGAGATAAAAGTAACAAAGTCAGGAATAAAAAAGGTATTGGGAAGAAAATTAGCTGCACGTGTTTTAAGAAGTTGGATTGAAGATTTTGTAGACGAAGACACAGGCGAAGTTATATCAATTGAGAGAAATGAAATTGTGATTGACAGAGATACTGTTCTTGAAAAAGAACATATCGACGAGATTATTGATGCTGGATCTAAAAATATCCTATTACACAAAAAAGATGCTCACATGTCAGATTATGCGATTATCTATAATACTTTACAAAAAGATCCAACAAATTCCGAGAAAGAAGCAGTTGAACATATTTATAGGCAATTAAGAAATGCAGAGCCGCCAGATGAAGATACAGCACGTGGTATTATAGATAAATTATTTTTTTCGGACCAAAGATATAACCTTGGAGAGGTTGGTCGTTACCGAATGAATAAGAAGTTGGGATTGAATGTAGATATGGACAAACAGGTCCTAACAAAAGAGGATATAATTACTATTATAAAATATTTGATTGAACTAATTAATTCAAAAGCTGAAATAGATGACATTGATCATCTCTCTAATAGGAGAGTTCGAACAGTCGGAGAACAGTTATCTTCTCAATTTGGGGTTGGATTGGCCCGCATGGCAAGAACCATCAGAGAAAGGATGAATGTGAGAGATAATGAGGTTTTTACACCAATTGATCTTATTAATGCAAAAACACTTTCCTCAGTAATAAATACCTTTTTTGGAACGAATCAATTGTCTCAGTTTATGGATCAAACCAATCCTTTAGCTGAAATCACCCATAAACGGAGGCTTTCTGCACTTGGGCCCGGAGGACTTTCCCGGGAGAGAGCAGGGTTTGAAGTACGTGATGTTCATTATACCCATTACGGTCGGCTTTGTCCTATTGAAACTCCTGAAGGACCAAATATTGGATTAATCTCCTCTTTGGGTGTTTATGCCAAGGTAAATAATCTTGGTTTTATAGAAACTCCATACCGGAAGGTTGAAAATGGTAAAATTGATTTGAAGGATACACATTATTTGAGCGCTGAAGAAGAAGAAAATAATTTAATAGCTCAGGCCAACATAGCGTATGACGAAAATGGAAAAATAATCGATGACAAGATAATCGCTCGCGATCAAGCTGATTTTCCAGTTGTTGGGCCCCAACAAATCAATTATACAGATGTAGCTCCGAATCAAATTGCATCAATCTCAGCATCCTTAATTCCATTCTTAGAACATGATGATGCTAACCGTGCTTTAATGGGATCAAATATGATGCGTCAAGCGGTGCCTTTATTACAGCCTGAATCTCCAATTGTAGGTACAGGTCTTGAAAAGCAGGTAGCTTCTGACTCAAGAGTTCTTTTAAACGCTGAAGATAACGGAGTTGTTGAATACGTGGATGCAGAAAAAATAACAATTCGTTATGACCTTACCACATCTGAGAAGCTTGTAAGATTTGATGGAATGAAGAAAACTTATAATCTAGTAAAATTCAGGAAGACAAATCAGGGGACTTGTATAAACCTTAAACCCATTGTAAAAAAGGGAGACCATGTTGTAAAAGGTCAAGTCCTATGCCAGGGCTATGCTACAGAAGAAGGAGAATTAGCTCTTGGTCGCAATATGAAAGTAGCTTTTATGCCTTGGAAAGGATATAATTTTGAGGATGCAATAGTTATCTCAGAAAAGGTTGTAAGGGAAGATATTTTTACATCAATTCACATAGACGAATATTCACTTGATGTTCGAGACACTAAATTAGGAACAGAAGAATTGACAAATGACATTCCGAATGTTAGTGAGGAAGCAACAAAAAATCTTGATGAAAATGGTATGATTCGTATAGGTGCAGAAGTCAACTCCGGTGACATTTTGATTGGAAAAATAACCCCTAAAGGTGAGTCTGATCCAACACCCGAAGAAAAATTACTACGGGCAATATTTGGAGACAAAGCAGGTGATGTAAAAGACGCATCTCTCAAAGCTCCTCCATCTTTAAGTGGAGTTGTAATTGATAAAAAGCTTTTTACTCGTTCTGTAAAAGACAAACGTAAAAGGAATTTAGATAAAGAGGAATTAGATAACTTGGAAAAGAAATATGATGAGAAGTTCGATGATTTAAAGCAGATTTTAGTTGAAAAACTATTTTCCATTGTAAATGGTAAAACTTGTCAGGGAATAAATAATGACTTGGGTGAGGAAATTCTTCCAAAAGGAAAAAAATATTCTTTAAAATTACTTTCTTCAGTTGACGATTATACACATTTGTCAAAAAGTACATGGACAACATCAAATGAAGTCAATAACTTGATTGCAGACCTGATTCATAATTACAGAATTAAAGAAAATGATCTTCAAGGGGCTTTACGTAGAGAAAAATTTACTATTAGTGTTGGAGACGAGCTTCCTGCGGGTGTTAAAAAATTAGCAAAAGTTTATGTTGCCAAGAAGCGCAAGCTTAAGGTAGGAGATAAAATGGCTGGTCGCCATGGAAACAAAGGTATTGTTGCTAGAATAGTACGTGAAGAGGAAATGCCATTTCTAGAGGATGGAACCCCCGTCGATATAGTTTTAAATCCTTTGGGTGTTCCATCTAGAATGAATATCGGTCAAATCTATGAAACAGTTTTAGGTTGGGCTGGACAAAATTTGGAGGAGAAATATGCTACCCCAATTTTTGATGGGGCTTCCATTGAGGAAATAAACAAACTGACAGAAAAAGCAAAGATCCCGAAATACGGCCATACATACTTATATGATGGTGGCACTGGAGAACGTTTTGATCAACCTGCCACTGTCGGAGTTATTTATATGCTGAAACTAGGACATATGGTAGATGATAAGATGCATTCTCGGTCAATTGGGCCATATTCACTTATTACGCAACAGCCTCTCGGTGGCAAAGCTCAGTTTGGTGGTCAAAGATTCGGGGAAATGGAAGTTTGGGCATTGGAGGCTTACGGAGCATCAAGCACTTTACAAGAAATTCTTACAGTTAAATCTGACGATGTCATTGGAAGGGCAAAAACATACGAATCTATAGTAAAAGGAGACACCCTACCCGAGCCTGGGTTACCAGAATCCTTTAATGTTTTAATGCATGAACTTAAGGGCTTAGGACTTGATATAAGACTGGAAGAATAATTAATAAATAAATTTAAATGGCTAGAAACAGCGAAATCATCACTCAGAAAAAATTCAATAAAATTTCTATTGGATTAGCCTCTCCTGAAGTAATTTTGGGAAACTCTAAAGGCGAAGTACTTAAACCAGAAACAATAAATTATAGAACACACAAACCTGAACGAGATGGACTTTTTTGTGAACGGATTTTTGGCCCTGTTAAGGATTATGAGTGTGCTTGTGGCAAATACAAAAGAATAAGATATAAGGGAATTGTTTGCGACAGATGTGGTGTAGAAGTAACCGAGAAAAAAGTTCGTCGAGATAGAGTAGGACACATTAATTTGGTGGTACCAGTTGCTCACATATGGTATTTTCGCTCTTTACCAAACAAAATAGGCTATTTATTAGGTCTACCATCAAAGAAACTTGATATGATAATTTATTATGAGAGATACGTAGTAATTCAGCCTGGTTCAGCAAAAAATCAAGAAGGTGAAGATTTAAAACAATTAGATTTCCTCACAGAAGAAGAATACCTTAATGTAATTGAACAAATACCTGCTGAAAATCAATATTTAGAGGACTCTGATCCAGACAAATTTATTGCAAAAATGGGAGCAGATTGTTTAATTGATCTATTGGCTCGTATTGACCTTGAAACTCTTTCATATGAGCTTAGGCATAAAGCGAATAATGAAACCTCAAAACAAAGAAAAACAGAAGCTCTAAAACGCTTGCAGGTAGTCGAGGCTTTTCGTGATGCTAATGAAAGAGGAGAAAATTTACCAGAGTGGATGATAATGAAAGTCATACCAGTTATCCCGCCGGAGCTCAGACCTCTCGTACCACTTGACGGTGGACGTTTTGCTACTTCTGATTTAAATGACCTTTATAGAAGAGTTATAATTAGAAATAATCGTCTTAAAAGGTTAGTTGAAATTAAGGCACCAGAAGTAATTCTAAGAAATGAAAAAAGAATGTTACAAGAATCAGTTGATTCCCTTTTTGATAATACAAGAAAAGCTTCAGCCGTAAAAACGGATTCAAATAGACCTTTAAAATCACTTTCAGATTCTCTGAAAGGAAAGCAGGGTAGATTTAGACAAAATCTTCTAGGCAAAAGAGTAGATTATTCTGCTAGGTCAGTTATAGTCGTCGGGCCTGAACTAAAATTATTTGAATGTGGATTGCCTAAAGATATGGCAGCTGAATTGTATAAGCCATTTATAATTAGAAAAATTATTGAGAGAGGGATTGTTAAAACTGTAAAATCAGCAAAAAAAATAATTGACAGAAAGGAACCTATTGTTTGGGATATTTTGGAAAATGTGTTAAAAGGACATCCTGTATTACTGAACCGCGCTCCTACTCTACATCGCCTTGGAATTCAAGCATTCCAACCAAAGCTCATCGAAGGAAAAGCTATACAACTTCACCCTCTAGTCTGTACTGCATTTAACGCAGACTTTGATGGTGACCAAATGGCAGTTCATTTACCTCTTGGTCCAGAGGCTATATTAGAGGCACAACTCTTGATGTTAGCCTCACATAGTATTTTAAATCCTGCAAATGGATCTCCAATTACGGTTCCCTCACAAGATATGGTTTTGGGACTCTATTATATGACCAAAGCAAAAAAATCTACCGGGAAGGAAAAAGTAAAAGGAGAAGGCCTTACTTTTTATTCAGTTGAGGAAGTCCATATTGCTTATAATGAGAAAAAAGTTGAGCTTAACGCTATAATTAAAATAAGGACGAAAGTTTTAAATGATGATGGTAATCTGACTGAAAAAATAATTGATACAACTGTTGGCCGTGTTTTATTTAATGAAGTGGTTCCAGAGGCTGCTGGCTTTTTCAATGTCGTGTTAACTAAAAAAAATCTACGTGAGATTATTGGAGATATTCTAAAAGTGACAAGTGTTCCGGAGACAGCAAATTTTTTGGACAAGATAAAATCTATGGGATATGGATTTGCATTTAAAGGTGGGTTGTCTTTTAGTTTGGGAGATATAATCATTCCACCAGAAAAACTAAGTATGATCAGTGAAGCTAATGGTCTAGTAGACGGTGTTATTAGCAATTATAACATGGGGCTAATAACAAATAATGAGAGATATAATCAGGTAATTGATGTTTGGACCTCAACAAATGCTAAACTAACTGAGCTCGCAATGAAAAGAATTAGTGAGGACCAGATGGGTTTTAATTCTGTTTACATGATGTTGGATTCTGGTGCTAGAGGTTCAAAAGAACAAATTCGTCAGCTTACTGGGATGCGTGGTCTTATGGCTAAGCCTAAAAAGTCTAATGTAGGAGGAGGAGAAATTATCGAGAATCCTATACTTTCAAATTTCAAAGAAGGATTATCTATATTGGAGTATTTTATATCCACACATGGAGCCCGAAAAGGTCTTGCAGATACAGCACTAAAAACTGCGGATGCTGGATATTTGACAAGAAGACTTCACGACGTTTCTCAGGATGTTATTGTTAACATAGAAGACTGCGGGACTCTAAGAGGTGTAGAAGTAAAACCTTTAAAGAAAAACGAAGAGATTGTAGAAACTCTTGGAGAGAGAATCCTTGGACGCGTCACATTACATGATATAGTCGATCCACTTACCAATTCCATAATTGTAGAATCTGGTAATGAAGTTAAAGAAGAGCATGTTTCGATTATAAAGAATATTCCTATAGATTCTGTTGAAGTACGTTCTCCATTAACATGTATCGCAAAACACGGAGTTTGTGTAAAATGTTATGGTAGAAATTTAGCAACAGGGAAAATGGTTCAGCTTGGTGAAGCAGTTGGTGTTATTGCGGCACAATCTATTGGTGAACCTGGTACTCAATTAACGCTTCGAACTTTTCATGTTGGAGGAGTTGCGGGGAACATTTCAGAGGAAAACAAACTTGTAGCAAAATTTGATGGAATTGTTGAAATTGACGACTTGAAGACAGTAAAAGGAAAAGACGCCGAAGGTAAAGATGCTGAAATAGTTATTTCAAGAACAACTGAAATAAAAATTCTAGATATTAAAACTAAAAGTGTTCTGAGTACAAACAATATACCTTATGGATCTTCACTTAATCTTAAGAATGGTTCAAAGGTAAAAAAGGGTGCTATTATTTGCCAGTGGGACCCATTCAATGGTGTTATAGTTTCTGAATTTACGGGTGAGATTATTTTTGAAAATATCGAACAAGGAATTACTTATCAAGTCGAAATTGATGAGCAAACTGGTTTCCAAGAGAAAGTAATTTCTGAATCTAGAAATAAAAAACTTATTCCAACACTTTCAATTGTTGACAAAAACTCTAAAACCCTTCGTTCATATAATTTACCCGTTGGGGCTCACCTAATTGTTAATGAGGGTGAACAAATAGAGGAAGGAAAAATACTTGTGAAAATACCTAGAAAATCTGCAAAATCAGGTGATATCACTGGGGGCTTACCTAGAGTAACTGAACTTTTTGAAGCTAGAAATCCATCTAATCCTGCTGTTGTTTCAGAAATTGATGGTGTTGTTTCATTTGGTAAGATTAAGAGAGGTAATCGCGAGATTATAGTAGAATCAAAATTTGGTGATTTAAAGAAATATTTGGTAAAGTTATCTAATCAAATCTTGGTTCAAGAAAATGACTTTGTAAAAGCAGGAATGCCTTTATCAGACGGATCTGTAACCCCAGCAGATATTCTAAATATTAAGGGACCGTCTGCTGTTCAGCAGTATCTTGTAAATGAAATACAAGAGGTTTATAGGCTCCAAGGAGTTAAAATAAATGACAAGCATTTTGAAGTGGTTGTTCGACAAATGATGCGTAAGGTTAGAATTTTAGATCCAGGGGATTCCGTTTTCTTAGAAAATCAATTAATATTCAGTTATGACTTTATGAATGAAAATGACTCTCTTTATGGAATGAAGATTGTTGAAGAGATTGGCGATTCTGAAAACTTCAAGCAGGGTCAGATTATTACATCAAGACAGTTAAGAGATGAAAATTCAGTTTTAAAAAGAGAAAAAAAGTTACTTGTTATAGCTAGGGAGGCAGCTCCTGCGACAGCTAAACCAGAACTTCAGGGAATTACTCGCGCTTCTCTTCAAACTAAGTCATTCATATCAGCTGCTTCATTTCAGGAAACAACAAAAGTTTTAAATGAAGCCGCCGTCAATGGTAAAGTCGACTTTTTAGAAGGTTTAAAAGAGAATGTTATAGTTGGACATAAAATTCCTGCCGGTACTGGTCTAAGAAAATATAGCAACTTGATTGTTGGATCTAAAGAAGAGTACAATAGTCTTTTAATTGACAAAGAAGAGGAAATAACATTTTAAATCATGAGTGAAAAAAAACAAATAAAAAAACAAAAACAATTAAATATCGCAATTGATGAAAACATTGCAGATGGTGTCTATTCGAACCTAGCAATAATAAATCACTCTACATCTGAATTTATAATTGATTTTGTAAATATTATGCCCGGTTCACCAAAAGCTAAAGTAAAATCTAGGGTAATTTTAACACCTGAACACGCTAAACGATTTAAAATTGCTTTAAACGATAATATTCAAAGGTATGAGAAATCAAACGGAGTTATTGAGACAAATGAGCCACCCAAAATTCCATTAAATTTTGGATTAGCTGGGAAAGCTTGATTGGACTTAATTCAATTAAAAGGTCTGTATGTTCAAAATTCTGAAGTAAAATGAAACTGGAGATCTTTAAAATTTGTTTTTGCCATTTTTAGACTAAACTCTGAATCAGCCAGGAAAACAAGTTTCCCTTCCTTATCATGAGCTAAATATTTCTGCTTTATACGTTTAAAATTCTTGAATGTAGAGCTTTCTTCATTAGGTTCCACCCAACAAGCTTTATATATATTAATATTCTCATAATCACATTCAGCTCCATATTCGTGAAGAAGACGATATTGAATAACTTCGAATTGCAGTGCACCAACAGTCCCAATTACTTTTCTACCATTTAGGTTTAAAATAAATAATTGTGCTATTCCTTCATCCATTAGCTGGGAAATTCCTTTTGCAAGTTGTTTTGCTTTCATTGGATTTGTATTATTGATGTATTTAAAATGTTCAGGAGAAAAACTGGGAATGCCTTTAAAATTTAAATTTTCTCCAGTTGTCAAAGTATCACCAATTTTAAAATTACCAGAATCATGAAGTCCTACGATATCTCCAGGATAGGAAATATCAATAATTTCTTTTTTTTCAGCGAAAAAAGTATTTGGTGACGAAAATTTTAAATTTTTATTGTTTCGAACATGAAAATAGGGTGTATTTCGATTAAATGTACCCGATACAATTTTCACAAAAGCTAAACGATTACGATGATTAGGATCCATGTTAGCATGAATTTTAAAAATAAAACCAGTAAATTTTTTTTCTTTAGGATCCACGACACGGTTTTCGCTATGTTTTGGCAAAGGAAATGGTGCTATTTCCACAAAACATTTGAGAAGATCTTCGACACCATAATTATTCAGTGCTGAGCCAAAAAAAACTGGCTGAAGATCCCCTTTCAAATATGAGTTTTTATCAAATGAGGGATAAACTGCTTCAATAAGCTCCAATTCTTCTTCGAGAATTTCAATATCTTTTTTTCCAATAATAGACCCAAGCTCTTGGTCACGTAAAGAATTAAAAGTGATTTTATTTCCAATAATTTGCTTTTGATGATTTCGGTAAATATTTATTTTTTTTTTAAAAATATTGTAAATCCCTTTAAAATTTTGACCAATACCTATTGGGAATGAAAGTGGAGTTACAGAAAAAGCAAGTTTTTTTTCAATTTCATCTAAGAGATCAAATGCATCTTTTCCTTCACGATCAAGTTTATTAATAAAAACTATAATTGGTATTTGGCGCATTTTACAAACTTCGACCAACTTTTCAGTTTGTTCCTCAACACCTTTAGCAACATCAATAACAACTATAACACTGTCAACTGCGGTAAGAGTTCTATAAGTATCCTCAGCGAAATCCTTATGCCCTGGTGTATCAAGAATATTAATTTTCTTGTCTTTGTAATTGAAAGCTAAAACAGATGTAGAAACAGAAATTCCTCTTTGCCTTTCAATTTCCATAAAATCACTGGCAGCTGTTTTTTTAATTTTGTTTGATTTAACCGCCCCTGCAACATTGATTGCTCCTCCAAAAAGCAATAATTTTTCTGTTAGAGTAGTTTTTCCCGCATCAGGATGAGAGATTATACCAAAAGTCCTTCTTTTTTTTATTTCTTCTTCCAGTGCCATTTTAAAATTTGAATAAAAGTAATCTAAAAAATTTCTTTCAAGAGCAATGGCCTGATAGGTTTTTGACAAAATTATGGGTATTTTTGCGTAGCATGAAAGAAGAAAATGTGGTATTAGTAGATAGGAATGACAATCCTATAGGCACGATGCCCAAAATGGAGGCTCACAAAAAAGCACTTTTGCATCGTGCTTTTTCAATTTTTATTCTAAATAAAAAAGGACAACTGATGCTTCAACGCCGAGCCCTTAATAAATATCATTCTCCTGGGCTTTGGACAAACACATGTTGTAGTCACCCTAGGGAGGGTGAAAGTAATATTGAAGCGGGTAAAAGACGACTTAAAGAAGAAATGGGTTTTATAACCTCGCTAGAGCCTATGTTTAGTTTTGTATACAAAGCAACATTTGAAAATGGCTTGACCGAACACGAGTTTGATCACTTACTCCTAGGTTATTATGATAAAACACCGTTTATTAACACAATTGAAGTTTCAGAGTGGAAATGGATGTCTTTAGATAAAATAGTCCTAGAAATAAAAAAAAAACCAGAGGATTTTACAGTTTGGTTTAAGATTATTTTTGAAAAATTTTATAAATATATTAGGAAAACAAAATGAGAGTAACTGTAAGTAGAAAAGCACATTTTAATGCTGCACACCGTCTTTATAGAAAAGAGTGGTCAGATAAAAAAAATAATTCTGTTTTCGGGAAGTGTTCAAATCCTCATTTTCATGGCCACAATTATGAATTAATTGTTCACGTTACAGGGACTGTTGACCCAAAAACCGGTTATGTTATAGATATGAAAATTTTGAAAGACCTTATCAAATCTCAAGTTGAGGATAAGATGGACCATAAGAATTTAAATGAGGAAGTTCCCGAATTTATTGAAATGATTCCAACCGCTGAAAATATTGCAATAGTGATTTTCAACAATCTCAAACCACACCTTAATCCAAATCACTCTCTAGAGGTAACTTTGTACGAGACTCCAAGAAACTTTGTCAGATATTCAGGATAATTTTTTTAGTTTTCCTTTAAAAAATATTTATATTCAATGATATTTTAAAAAATTATAATGCCGAGTATAAAACTCCTAAAAAAAGATATAAACAATGATATTGGAGATGTTATTGAGGAGATTTATCTTTGGGAGTTATCAAATCCTAATGGGGATCTAGCTAAAAGTGAAAAACTAGTCGAAGAAGCCATTGAAGCTTTTGACAAGCTTATAGTTATGATAAATGCCGTTAAAGGGGGCAATAAAAAGGCACAGTTTAAAGAAATCCAACAAGAGCGTAAGAAAGTAATGAACTCTTTACTCAAAAAATCTGCAGCACTTTAATTTCTTTCCTTTTCTCGCCTTTTTTCAAGTAAGTTCAAAAACTCAATACCATACTTTGATGACCTCACTTCATCTGTTAGTTTACTAGCTATAGAGTCTAACAATGTCAGATTTGCATCGAATACTTGAGTTAATACTAAATAGGGAGCAATGTTTTGATCTGGATTTTGCGCAGCAAAATTTATTGTGTAGAGGTATCTTCTTTTTAATAGATTAGCGATTTTTTTCTCTAGTGTATCAACTCTTTCAATTTTTTTTTCTGCCTTTGCTAAATACAAATCTCTTATTAAGTCAAGGTTTCTATTATTAAATTTCCTGCTCATCGATTTATATTTTTGAAGTAATTCTTGGTTCTTTGAACCAGATATTTTTGCACTACTTTCAAAGGTTTTAAGTAGTGTGTTAATTTCTATTGTACCTTTTTCACCAAAAAATAGAATACGGTCATTTAGACTATCACCGTCATCCTTATTTAGGTAAAGATAAAAGACCTCAGCAGTGTTGATAGGTGTCTGAAACCTAAAGTCAGGTGTGCCATCTACATAAGTTGAATCAAGATTTATTAACATAGTATCTTTAATTCTTTGAAGATATAACTTGCCTTTTCTAAGTCCTTTTATACTGCCTTTTACAATCATTAAATCTTCAGAATTGCTTTTTTCTTTTTGATTACAAGAAAACATAAGACTGAATAAAACAGTGATCAGTGAATATTTTTTGAGTTTAATCATTTCAAATATTTAACCAATATGTAAATTTCAGGTTAAAACTACGATATCTTGGTGAAAAATTATCCGAACTAATATAATTATCGTTGTAAACCAAAAATAAATCAGAAAGAGGAGCAAAACGCCATTGCATTCTTGAATTCACACCCAAATTTTCTCCTTGGGAATTGTACTGAATGAACGTGGTCCATGTTAAGGTTTTTGTAAAAGTAAAATCTATTTTGGGACTGATCAACCAGATATTTTTTGATGGGTAAGGAATTGGAAGGTATATGGAGTTAAAGTTTACAATAAAACTTGCATTAACTAAAGGTTGTCTTCGCCAGTTAAATTCATTTTCAATAGTAAACTTTGTCCCATTAAAAAAAGTTCCATAACTAATTTTAGAGTCAAGATTAAAAATTTTTCGTCGATCAGATCGGTAAGCAAATTCTATGTCGCCATAAGAGTAGTCTGAGTTAGCAGGAAGATAAGTTCCTTCGAAACTTCGAGTTGGATCGAAATCAGAAACTAAATATATATATCGGTTTGTGTATTCTAGAGATAAACTGCTCGTATTTAGAAATCTTTTTTGAATGGTCGAAATAAATACTCTATCTGTCATAACATAATCTTCTGCTGTATCATAAACAAAAAAACCTCTTTGAATGAAGCTATAACTCGTTATTTCAGGATTTTCGGGATATAATCTAAAGGTGTATTCTGGTGTGAGTTTTAAAAAGCCAGTACGCCTATAAAAACCTAAATTAGATCTGAAATCATCCCCACCATGAATTAAACCCATTCCAATTTTATGATTGAGGGTGTTTCTTTGAATATTTAATCCACTAATATAATCATCTCCATCTAAGCCCTCCGTAAAGGATTTATGCAAATATGCACGCCCTGACCATTTGCTATCAGAAGATGCTAAATTGTACTCTATTCCTGTAACATTGTTTTTTCTTTCTTCATTATTTAAAAATCCATACTCTTTTACAGCGCTTCGATCCATAAAAAAGAAACTAATATTAGATCTTTCAAATACTTTTTGTCTTAATGTAAAAACTGTATTTAAATTTGAAGCAATTTCATTTTTCAGATCTTCATCGGTAAGTATACTTAAAAAACCAACCCTTAGATTTGAATTTAATTTACCGCTTAACCTAGCTCCATAAACAATTTTATTTTCTATTGTATTTCCATTTAAATCCTCAGCAACACCTATTCGTCTGGAGAAAAAAGGGACAACATCTCTCACAGTTCCAAAATCATTAAAAAGATCGTTGTTTTGTGTGAAGAACTGACGTTTTTCAGGAAGTGCAATTGCAAAACGAGTAAGATTCACTATTTGATCATCTGCTTCAACTTGTGAAAAGTCAGGGTTAAAAGTAAGATCTAAATTTAAAGCATTTCCTATAGGAATCTTTGCATCTCCTCCTATACCTGTATTTAAATTAGAAGATAGATTTAGGAAATCTTTTTGAGCAATACCACTTATGTATGGAATTAATGAAATCGGGTTACGAGCCTTTTTAAGGGATTTTTCAAAAATCATTTTACCCATAAATCCTAAATTTCCTATAAGTTGGTTCTGGGGAGTTTTTGCCCACACACTATATTCATTATTTTGTGTATTTACTCTATAAATATTGAAGCGCCATGACTTACTATTATTGTTGTAAAAAAAGGAAGCAAAAGGAATTTGAATTTCTACTGAATATAAATCTTCAAATATTTTAGACTCGACAAGCCATTTTGTATCCCATGTGTAGCTTCGATCAGTTCTATAATTTTGATTTCCGCCTGAAATAAGACCTTCATTTTTAAGTCCCAATGGATTAGTTGAGAATGAAAAAGCATTTGTACCGTCACTAAATGTATCAAAAAGAAGGGTAATAAAGTCAGCTCCGTAAGTATTGAAGTCACGTTTTAAACTTGGTGTACTAAAATTTTTTCCTTCTGTTAGTGATTCAACAAGTATATATAAATTTTTTTCATTTTTCAGAATTTTAAATCTACTTTGTTTTTCCGCTTTTAAACTATCATTTGGCCTCCACAACCAAAATTCTGATTGCCATTCGGCTAAATCCCACTCTTTTTCATTTCCAATCCCATCAATATTTATATTTGATTCAATACTCTTAATTACAAATGCTTTCTCATTCTGAGCTAAACAAAATAAAGCTTCAAATAAAAATATGGATAATAAGATTCTTTGAGTTTTCAAAATGCAATTTTTTAAAAGATTATAAAATTAGCAATCTTTTACATAGAAGACCTCATTGCAAAAAAGAGATTTAAATTATATTTAACCATGATTTTAAAACTAATATTCATTTATAACTTTTTTCTGGGATATTTTTTCACAAATGAAATTTTGTGGGGTAAAACAGGACACCGAGTTGTAGCTGAAGTCGCATCCAAATATATCTCAAAAAATACTAGAATTTCCCTTGACGAAATTTTGCAAGGCCAAAGTCTTGTTTACGTTTCAACTTATGCTGATGAAATTAAATCAGATAAAAAATATTCCAAGTATAATGTTTGGCACTATGCAAATCTTAATCTAAACGAGACCTACCAATCAAGCTACAAAAATCCAAATGGTGACATCGTCAAAGCTATAAAAACGTGTATTGAAATTTTAAAATCGAAATCTTCAACAAAAAAAGAAAAACAATTTTATTTGAAATTGTTAGTTCACTTTGTGGGTGATTTACATCAACCATTACATTTAGGTAAAAAAGAGGACAAAGGTGGAAATGATATTGATATTTTATGGTTTGGAAAAAAATCCAATCTTCACAGACTTTGGGATAGTGATATAATAGACAGTAGTAAATTTAGTTTTAGTGAATTAAGCCAAAATTTACCAGCTATATCTATTGAAAAAAGAAAAAAAATTGCATCAGGTTCTTTGGACTTGTGGATTCAAGAAACGCATGCTTTAACTCGAAAAATTTATGTAGAATTGCCCGAAAATAAAAATCTTGGATACAAGTATAGCTATGAGAATTTCGAAATAATAAGGTACCAATTATTAAAAGCTGGTTTAAGATTAGCTTTTATTTTAGATGATATATTTAAATAATCTTACGAAAAGTTAAATTGATTCTTATTCCAACAGCCTGTGTGGTTTTTGCAATTTGGTGTAACCAGTGTGTTTGAGTTTCACCTTCCATAAAAAAAAGGCTTCCAGACTTTAAAAGAATTTTATAGCGTAACTCTTTTTTTTCCCTATGTTTTAGGTGGAAAAATCGATCTGAACCGAAACTTACCGAAGCTATAATGGGGTTTTTACCTAATTCCTTTTCGTTGTCAGCGTGCCAACCATTACTATCGTTACCATCACGATATTGGTTTATTAATACAGTTGTAAATAAGGTATTACTAACCTTATGTATACGATTCTGAATTTCAGATAATAAATGAGTCATTTTTTCCGGATACATCTTAATTCCCGAGTAGGAATATGGTATAGTGTTATTCGCGTACAGTGCTGTTAATCTGGGTTGCATGTATGTTTTTCCGTAAACTTTAATTTTGTCTTGTTGCCAAACAGTCGTGTCTAGAATTTGATTAAAATAATTATCTGCTTCATTTTTATTAAAAAAAGATTCGAAGTACCTTAATTTTGCGCCTGGTAAATTTAAGGGAGTACCGTCACCTAAAATGTCTAAAGGTTTGAGCATTATTTAATTAGTTTTAAAAAATATTCAATCCAGTTTTTACTTGATTAAATCCACACTCCTTTGAATAAATTGTGTTAAAGCCTCTCCTTTTAAAAGGTTTTGTGAAAGTTTTGCTAAATCTAATGCCTGTTTTATAAGATGTTCTTTTTTCTTCTTGGTTTTAGTATTTAAAATCTGACCCACCAGTTCATGATTAGTATTCACAACTAAGTTGAACATTTCAGGCATATTACCCATCATTCCCCCACCACCAGTTTGTTGCATTTCTTTCATTCGACGCATAAATTCAGGCTGTGTCAGAACAAATGGCATACTTTTACTATCCAAAGACTCTAATTGAACTGTGTATCCTCCTTCCTTGACAACACTCTCAATAAGTGGTTTCAAAGTTTCTTTCTCTTTGTCTGAAAGTTTAGAGACAGTGGCTTCGTCCTTTTTTATAAGGTTTTCCAAAGTATCACCGTCAACCCTAGAAAAAGAAATTTTTTCTTTTTTACCTTCTAATTTTTGGATTAAGTGTCCAATTATGGGTGAGTCCAAAAGCAAAACTTTATAACCTTTGCTCTTAGCCTGTTCAATATAACTATGCTGCGAATCAACATCAGATGCATAAAGAATAACTAGTTTATCATCTTTATCAGTTTGATTATCCTTTATTGAATCTTTAAGTTCATCAAAGGTTAAATATTCCTTATCAGTAGTTGGATATAATGCAAAGCCTTCTGCTTTATCAAAAAATTTATCTTCACTTAACATTCCATATTCTATAACTACTTTTATATCGTTCCATTTTTCTTCAAATGATTTTCTATCTTTTTTGAATAAACTACTTAGTTTATCTCCAACTTTTCTTGTAATGTAATTACTAATTTTTTTAACAGCACCGTCTGCCTGCAAATAACTCCTTGAGACATTAAGTGGTATATCAGGTGAATCAATTACACCTCTTAGTAGAGTTAAAAACTCAGGAACAATTCCCTCAACATTGTCTGTTACGAAAACCTGATTTTGATAAAGCTGAATCCGATCCTTTTGAATATTAATATCATTTTTTATTCTTGGAAAATACAATATGCCTGTTAGATTAAATGGATAATCAACATTCAGGTGAATATTAAATAAAGGTTCTTCAAATTGCATAGGATAAAGTTCTCTGTAAAAAGACTGATAATCTTCATCCTTAAGATCAGAAGGCTTTTTAGTCCAAGCAGGCTCTGGATTATTGATTATATTATCAACAGTTTTAGTTTCAGGTTTTGCATCATCTGGAGAATCTTTAGGTAAAGGTATTGTTTCTTCTTTGGTTCCAAACTTAATTGGTATGGGCATAAATTTGTTGTATTTCAAAAGAAGCTCTTTAATGCGATTTTCTTCCAAAAACTCCTTTGAATCTTTATCAATGTGAAGAACAATCTCAGTGCCCCTATCTTTTTTGTCCGCTGTCTCGATGCTATACTCTGGAGATCCATCGCAAATCCAATGTGCCGCTGCATCTTTACTATAAGATTTTGTTATAATCTCTACTTTATTTGCAACCATAAAAGCAGAATAAAAACCTAGACCAAAGTGACCAATTATTCCACTATCTTTTGCTGAATCTTTATACTTTTCCAAAAATTCTTCAGCACCAGAAAAAGCAACATCGTTAATATATTTTTGAACTTCCTCCTTTGACATTCCAATACCCCTATCGATAATGTGGAGCTTTTTTCCTTTCTTGTCGATTTTAACTTCAATTTGTAAATTGCCTAAGTCTCCCTTTATTTTCCCTATGCTGCTTAGATGGTTTAATTTGGTTGTTGCATCAGTTGCATTTGATATTAATTCTCTAAGAAAAATTTCTTGGTCACTGTATAAGAACTTTTTTATTAATGGAAAAATATTTTCTACAGAAACATTTATTTTACCTTTGCTCATAATTTTATTTATTTATTTATAGATATTCAAAAAAAATACCATTGTATAATTCTGTGACAAAGTGGCATTTCGCCATTTAATTGTTTTTTTAGTATTTAATTAAAGTAATCAAACAAATCATATTTGTTATTAAAATTTTGTGAATGAAAAAGAAATCTAAAAATATAAAAGAGAAAATATTTAATGAATACTCAAAACTTGCTTTGGAAGAAAATGATCAACTTAAATCGGTTTATCTATTTTGTAAAAAAACAAATATTAAAGAGACCGAATTTTATGAGCACTTTGGATCTCTAAACCATGTTAGAGATCAAATCTTTTGTCAATTCTATGAAAATACATATAAATTAATAAGTAATTCAAAAGAATTTCCCTCTCAATTACCGAAAGAAAAATTACTATCTTTTTATTTTACATTTTTTGAGGTACTCACACTAAACAGAAGCTATGTTCTACTTGAATTAGGTGAAGTCGAAAGTAATATTCAAAAACTTTCAATTCTTAGGGGACTTAGGTCACTCTTTAAAAAATTTACAACAAATCTTATTGAAGAAGGGAACGCATTAAAAAAGTCGAACTTTACAAAGCATCCATCAAAAATTTTTTCTGAAGGGGCATGGATTCAGCTTTTATTTCTAATGAGATTTTGGATTGAAGATAGATCACCTGGATTCGAAAAGACTGACATTGCAATTGAAAAATCTGTAAGATCCGTTTTTGATTTATTTGATAACACACCATTAGATAGTATTGTAGATTTTGGTAAGTTTATTTGGGAAGAAAAAATTAAAACGAATTAATTGAAGACACTAAATTCAATTCCAACAAATAAGATTGAACGAGCAACTAAACTGGTAGGTACTGGGGTAAAGTTAGGTGGCAATTACTTAAGATATTATGGCGAGAAATTTATTTTTGGTCAAAGCGACAGAACACATCTGGATGAAAAAAATGCGAGTGACATTTATGATGGTTTAAAAGAGTTGAAAGGAAGTGCATTAAAGCTCGCACAAATGTTAAGTATGGAGAAAAACCTTTTACCAAAGGCTTATGTTGAAAGATTTAGCTTAGCTCAATTCTCTGTTCCTCCATTATCCTGGCCTTTAGTCAAGAAATCTTTAAAGAGGTACTTAGGATCTGATCCGGAAAACATTTTTGACACATTCAATGTAAAATCTGAGAATGCTGCTAG